>Ga0126342_10004779_pt1 | contig 23317 bp, 19 predicted proteins | sample Cyp1metagenome_FD_92528 | JGI IMG/M metagenome (GOLD analysis project Ga0126342, IMG submission 92528) | Coral microbial communities from Lord Howe Island, Old Settlement Bay, Australia - Cyphastrea 1 metagenome | ecosystem: Host-associated > Invertebrates > Cnidaria > Coral ...
ACTTTTTGTTATTTAATGGAAAACTTTTTGTTATTTAATGGAAAACTTTTTGTTATTTAATGGAAAACTTTTTGTTATTCAATGGAAAACTTTCTGTTATTTAATGGAAAACTTTTTGTTATTCAATGGAAAACTTGTTGTAATTTTACTGTTGTACTTTTCTCTTTCTGTTCAAAAGCTCGGGAAACTATTCTCACAGTTTTGTTTTTGTTTTTAAAATCTGGTTTCTATTTTTACTTTTTTTGGTAGTTTGTGATCTTGGCTCGTGGCACTTTACTCTCAAACTTTGTTTGGTTGATTGTCTTTGATTGCCGCCAACTTTTGTATTGTCTGGGTCAACACTTAAGCTGCTCAATGAATTTTGGTGTTTGTTGAACAGTTGGTTTCCGTTCTTGGTTTGAAGCCTTTAATTTCCCAATCCTTAGTCAAACAGTCGTGATCTCGGCCATCAAATAAGTACTGCAGTAATGTGGTTTACGGTTTACAGTATTTTGTTTATACAGGGCACAGTCCATCTCAAGTTTACTTTGTTGCCACAGATGGATCTTATATTCAAAAACTGATTTTACAGCACATAACCGCCAGTTAATTTTTATTATTTATATTATTGTCATTGATATGTTACTGATATGATATGTTATGTTGATATGTTCATTTGTTCTCAAGTCTCAATCTTGCATTTAAGCCCATGGTTTTGGTCCCCGGGTTTCTGTCCTATACCTTTAGGTCGTAGATGACGATGGGGAAAACCCCAAATAACTAGGTTTTAGCATGTTATAGTAACTACTACTTATCATTTTAACTTGTAACGATAAACTAAGACTTATGATAAATAATAAAGTCATCAGGCATCTGTGATGATAATGGTTTTCAGATCTCCTAGTTTGAATCCAAACTCCAACTGCAGGAATTTGGGCAAAACTTTTGCTCAACCCCGCACTCGCATACCGATGCCGATCTTTAAATCGCGTGCAAGTTCCAGATGCTTTTGCATATCACATTGAGAGCCTTTAGCTATCCAAGCAATCAGCAAGTCAACATGGTTGGCACTGCTCAGCCAACAAAGACACTTGCTGGTATGACATTTACACTTTCCCTGCAAAGTTTCTGCTCCTGTTCTGGCATCCACGAGAGATTTGATTTCTCCCAAGATCTTTTCAGTACCGAAGACACCAATCTTAACCACTTGGGCAACGACACTACCACGTTGGTTCTTCCTAACTTCAACACGCGACCCGTCAGAAAGAACTTCAAAAAGTGAGCTCACACATCCATCAGAACCACCTGATCTAGCCGAAGCAGAGGCACTGGAGCAAGCACTTTCTGGTAGAAACGCATCACCCACACCATTCGGATCGGTTGATGCCGTAGGTTGCGTCGCCACATCCTGACAACAGTCAGTGGAGTAGTATAAGTTACAGGTTTGGCTGCAAAGGTGGCTGTAGGCCATGGGCTGATGAATTGGAAAAACAAGTTTTGCCGAATTATCAATGTTAACAATGAACACACACCATAAAACCACGATATCCTCATCATACCGATCATACTCTGTGCTAATTCATGATTCATTATTTCATGATGATACATGCATGTGAAACTGACAAGATATCAAACGATTCGGTTCACACAAAACTAAACAGCAACAGTAATATGAAATGAAATATCAGATAGTGAACAAATAATACAAAATATAAAATAATAACTTGAATATAACAACTATAAATCCGCCAACCCCGGCTGACAGCAAGCGGTAGCGCGTCAGAGGAAAGGGTGAAATGTGAAATGATATGAGTTGAAGTGATATGATATGATTTGATTTGGTTTGGTTTGATATGATTTACAATTTAAAACGACATTTTGAAATGGAACGATATGGTATGAAATGACATGGTATGAATATAATTTGAATTATATGAAATGGAATGACATGATATGAAATGAAATGACATGAATTGAACATGAAATAGAAAGTAAAATGATATATGAAATAAAATGTTGTGAAATGATATGGTATGAAATGACATGATAAGAAACGCCTTGTAATTTACAAATGGTAATGGTATGATTTAGTGCAGAATGATATGATGTGATGCGATATGTAATGATATGATTTGAAATGGTTTGATATGATGTGATTCTGAAATGAAATTGGATGATATGAAATGATATGGTATGTGAATGTGATATAATTTTAAAATAATGATTGCTAGTAATATGTTACTACTTCATGAGTCATGAAATGAAATGAAATGATATGAAAAGAATGGAATGACATGAAAGGAATGAAATGATACGATTCGATGATGTGACATGAAATCAATTCATATGAAATATTCTGAATATGGCATGAAATGACTTGATATGAAATGATATGATAAGAAATGCTGTGTAATTTAATGAAATGACTTGAAATGATATGATGTGATTCTGAAATGATATGAATGCGATTTGATATGATCTTGTTTTGATATTGAAATGATTGATGTGATATGATGTGATTCTGGTATGATATGATCCGATGATCAAGTCAGTGTCTTGATGCGTAGAGATGGGGTGTTATTAGATGGTAGCAGTTTGATTTGGACATGGATGTTGGCTTATCTTGGCATGGTATGTCATGAAAAGGAGATCAAACTTTGACCCCTACCAGTGCAGAAACTGTTTGATTGATACAATATGATATGACTTCACATTATGAATACATTTTTCATCAAAAATCACATCATATATGATTCGATCATGGAATATTTGATATACAAATGAAACAGTGACAGTGACATTGTGAATTATGAATTATGAGCCACGACTTTTCCTGGAACCCTAATACACATGGAGTCGGCCTCATAATTTCCTAATTCAAACCTCTTTACAACCACAATGACAATGATGTCATAGAGTAGTCATCATCAAATTATAATATCATAATAATATATTTATAATCGATACATATAATAAGTAGGTCATATCAAGTTGTTTTTCATACTATGATTCATACACACAATATTTAATACAGTACAACGCATATCATTGTCAAATCATATCATATCAAATCAGACCGACAGATGATATCTAAGATATCTAGTCCTGGAACTTCATTGAGGCCCGGACCTCACGCTGAAAAGAAGATGAACTGGCAGATGGTTGAGCAGCTGGCTGGTCACCATCTTGAAAAAGTGACAGTGAATCATCAACTACCTCATCAGCATCTGACTCAGTGTCTGAGCACGTTGTTATCACACTTCTTCTCCAAGCCGCTAACTCACTAGACTTGGAAGATTCCTGGCAAAGTGTGACCACGTTTTTCAACTCACTGACGTCCTCTGCGTCCAAAAAAGCAGACACCCCGGGATCCCCTAGCAAGTGATCAACATCATCTCGATTCACACCCTGATCAAATTGTTCCAAATCTTCCCCTTCATCTCCTGAGTCAATGGTTCTCTGAGTTCTCTGTTTCTTGCTCTTTCGGCTGGTCTGACCAAAAGATCGCTTAGCAGTACCAGTTTCATTCTCGTTCCCAGTGCTGTCACAGGCATTGACGGCATTGTCATTGTGACCATTGTCTGAAGACAGCAAATCCAAAAAGTCAACTTCACAATCCCCCACTCCGACCACAGAATCTGCCCTGCCATGAACTGGTTGATCGGCGGCATTTCCCAATACCCTGTCAGTGTGTGTGTCTGCCTCGACAATACCTGTCGCCTCTTCTTTTTCCGAATCCCATATCTCTACCCCAGTCACTCGCAAACGCTTTGGCAGATGATCCTCTTCAAAGGTCAGAAGTTGAATCCCTACCCTGACAGCTGTAGCACAGTCACCGAAAGAATCTGGCAAATCCAGCAAATGAACAGCAAACTTGTCTGCGCAGTACATCCGAAGTCGGCCAAATTGTGAGCGCACGTGTGGAAAATATCTGGTTGAAGAAGGCTCAACAAATCCCTCAGTTGACATCTCCAAAAGAATGCCTGTGAAAGGATTGTCCGGTGAATTGTGTTCATTAAATCGCCCCACAATGTCGCAACCAACAAAGACTTGGTCTGGCTTGTTGTATCCAGCTTGGGAAGACGCAGCTGTGAGAAACGCAACGTCGATGCGGGTACGACCTGCTGAATCCAGGATGACAAATCCACCTAAGAGAGAGAGAGAGAGAGAGAGCTGAAGGTTGGGAATCAAGACAAGGAAGTGAAATAGTTGAAACAACACAAGCCAAACCTAAACATGTGGTTGAAGATGGTATCGGCACCACTAAAAACAAAATATAGTTATCATTCATCTGAATATGATCTGAAATCAAGTCAATGATCGAATGTTTGCAAACGAAGCTGTTCATTGTTCATTAGATCGGCACAGCCATGTATTCAAAAACATCGCCCAAGTACCCTTTACATGCATTATATAAGCCATAAATCCATAAAACATAACATATCATATCATATCAAAATTTGTTTATCTGCCATCAAAGAACCATTGATCATTTTTCGTGTCATGTAACATATCAACATCATGGCTCATAATAATTCATGATCACAACAGAATCAAATCCCATTCATAAAGCCACAAATGTTGAATGTAAATAAGAATGTGACAATGTGTCCAAAACCTGATGAATCATGAATCTATCATGAAACAGACTTACCATACAAAGATGGAAGACCACATACTATGGCCAGGAATTTTTGGATGACCTGCCCCCCCTACCCAGGACCAAACAAATTCGGTTTCCTAACCCGCTTGAAAGACAAGAGAACAGACAATGCAATGATAAATGATATGGTATGGTTTCTTGGACCAGCATGAAGGCTTGTGGGCACAGACCATCGGATATTTGATATTTGGTAGCCTAGTTGTTGTGACAAGGAATCAACTAAAGATAATAAACCTGACTCGATGAACTGGTGCTGCCCCCCATCAATAGGATGCTCTCCAAAAGATTCATATACAGACATGAATGAAGCGCTTGATATGGTTGCGATATGCTTTGATAGGATATGATATGAAATGATATTACATTACATTATTATATTATATTACATCATATTATATTATATTAAAGTATATATATATATATATTATATTATATATTATGTTATATCATATAATATTTTGTTATATTGTATTCTATTACATTATTTTATTATAAATTAAATTATATTATATTGCGTTATTTTATTAAATTATATATTACATTATTGTATTATATTATATTACATTACATTATATTATATTATATTATAAATATAAAAGTAAATATATTAAAAAAAAATACAATATCGTATTAGACATTAAACTATATTACGATATTTTATTACATGTACATGTACTGTATAACTACTGTATAGCTGTAAAATAACATAAATGTAACTCGCAGTATGTGATGCGAAATGTGAGTGGTATTTGATAGAGCCCGATAAGGATGAGATATGATATGTGAAATGTGATAAGGTCTGCTATGATCCTTGATTTGAATCATACGATGTGTGATGTGAGATGCGATGTGTAGTTTGATTTATGATATTATGATACATGATGATAATAATAATAATAATGATACTTGATATGATATGTGACATGTGACATGATAATATGTGATATGTGACATGTGATATGTGACATGTGGTATAACTTGTTTGATGTGTGACATGTGATCAGTGATATGACATGATATGATTCGATTATATTTGCTTTTTAGATTGATATATTTATATATATATATATATATAGTTCTATTATAATTATATTAATTATATATCTATATATTAATCTATATTTTTATATTATATTATTATTATATGTATTATTTGATAATATAATAATTTATTTATTTCTCAAATAGATTATGTGATGTGAATGATGTGAATTATACTTGAATTGTGCGTTTTGATCTGGTTAGGGGCGTTGTTTTCATAAACAACTGTCAGTGCCAAGCCACACAGGGTGTCAGACTCAACTACCTGCTTGACACCACCTTTGAATGAGACAATGTCTCGAAACCTTTGAAGCAACCCAGCATGCAGTTCAACGCGCGTTCGCTCAGCAAAGTGACGGCATTGTAAACCACAGCAGCTATGGTTAACAACTTTCTTGGGAAATACGTCATCTTCACTGGGTCGAGCAATGCGCTCCGCCTCGACTCGAAACTTTTTGATTGACTCTTTTCCAGAAACACCTTTCAATCTTTGTGTGCGCCATGCGTGCTCCAAGGCTTCCTCCCCAAGTGGGTATCTCGATTTTGGAAGGACACTTGAAGGATTCATTGTTTGACATACAGCTTTCTGAAGATCTTCGGGCCGTGAAACAAGCTCACAAAGGTCCGTTAAGGGAACCACTTGCGTATGTACCGCATGCAAAGGGGGCGGCTGTACAACCAAAGCTTCACCAGTGCTTTCAACTGTCTCAGATGTCTCTTGTGTATCATCAATTCTGCGCTTAGCTCTTGCAGTTTGGCTGGCTACACGCGACTGTTCAGACAATGTTTGGTAAATGTCTTTCTCCTCCTGACTCAATTTGTTCCACTGATCTTTCACATCATTCCAAAACTCTTTGCTGCAGGGATTGACAAAACCAGTTGTTTGATGAAGCTCAATGTACCTCTTCCTGAAAAGTTCAAAAGGCGACAAAGCTTTCAGGTTCGGTTTATTGCCTGTGCAATCCTGTACAGTGATGTTGGCAGCAACTTTGACCTTCCTGCCAGCACGAGTCTGATCGGAAACCGGTTTGGAAACCCCCTGTTGCAAATCCAATGCCTCATTGGAAAACCTCTGTGCTTCCGTGTTGATGTAACGCGCGGCAATGGAATGAAATGCAGAACCCGCCATTGCCCTGTTTTGGGAGTGCATAGACTCGATGTCTGCGCAAGAAAGTTGCATGGTGAATGCAGTCCAGTACATTGCCTCCTGCCAAGCTGGTGTCATAAGATCTGATGATGTTACACCTGCTCTCTTCAGATCCCGTGGCATCCCTGCTGCCACGCAGCATACATGTTTCCTGTCCCAAGCACGCAGCATGGCATCACGAGTTTCCAAACTACAGTCTTTGTCACCAACCAAGGTAAGACTGAACGTGTCCCTGTGAAGATAGGCATGGTGCCTTCTGTATATCCATCCTGATGCAAGCATGAGAGTTCGACGGATTTCTCTCACACGGTCCGGGCAGCATGCACAAAAGTCAGCATAAGAAGCATACCCGCTGCTGCCCCAAAGGAACAGCAATCTTCCATCCCCCGATTCGCTCATGAGCAAAGATGCAAAATATTGAAGACACTGGAAAACAACACTGCTCCTCGGGTCCAAAACTCTGAAGAGTGGTGGTCGTGATCCCGGACGCAAACTTTGGCCAAGGCAGGATGACCAATAGTGAGTCAAGACCTTGAACCCTTCGATGGCCACTGCCATCAGCGCCAATGCCCACTGAGATTGCGGGCATCTCAGGAAAAGAAGGGATGATTGGTATCTCTTCCCGTTCACCTAGGATGGCAAAACTCCAAACAAAACAAGAAAATGCAAATGTTGATTGAAACCAACCACATCCTTAAAACAAATCAAATAGTGCAATGTGTATTTATACAAAAATATGGATCTTAGAATATTAAACTAACAAATGGCACTCTAAACTCTCATTTCCCCACGATTGTCGCTATTCAAGCAAACCGTACAGTAAACCAACAATGTAAGAAAGTAACCGACATGAGATAATACTATTATATAAAAAAAGTGACTTTTGAAATTGAGATTGTTTAGTACGACTCGGGCTGAGATGGGTAGTTGATTACTCATCTCATCATCATGCGCATGTCATCATAATCAGGATCAAAACTACAACCATAATTCCGTCAAAATACTATGATATGATACATGATATGATATGATATGAATATGGAATCATGAACCATTCCCGCTGCTATCATGTCTCATGTAAAATCAAAACATTAATTAATAGTTAACCATGAATCGAATCATATCATAACCATCATTACCGAATCATATCACATCATATCATTTTGTCTCAAAAATTAAAGGCTGTATCGCAAACCATATGATAATGATATGATAGACAGACATATGACATGATATAGACTGTCTTAGACCTTAGTCTGCCCCAAAAAAATCAAACATATCATAAACTACTATCCTGCAATCGTTGTTTTTTTCGAAGTGTCGGGCCATATCGTATCATTCCACCACATCGTGGTTTACATGATCAAATGACAGAGCCATAGTCAATACCAGCCCCTAAAGCATGTCAACTGAAAATTTCAACCATCACTTGAGACAAGTAACTGCGTGAAACGAAAGGGTCTCGACTAAACGAGGGTCTGTGCTTTCGTCTGCCTTGTTGAATTCAGCGAATGGCATGCCCTTGAACGCCCGGTGAAATACTTCGGGCAGCCACTGGTATACCAAGAACCCCCCCAAAACGAAAGACAAAGGCGCGAATAGAGTGGTCCACTTATTCGGCGATGGAATCGACGGCATTGAAGATAGAAATAAGCCGACCAGTGCCTCCGTACACTTTTGGACGGCTTGTTGTCTGTCATAGCAGTGCCGGTCTTGGCTTGCGCATGCTGAATGGTTGCACACATGGCAAGGCCGACCAGAAAGGTCTTCGGCATTAAACATTTCAAGAAAGAACGCAGCTTTCTTTTCGAACACCGAAGACACCTCTGCCTCTGCCTCTGAACCATCTGATTCATTTTTACGTCCTTGGCGTAGATAATCCACTAACTCAAGTAAAACTGGGTTTGGAGTCACAAAGTTACCCAAAGGGATTCCCATGACTTGTTGGGAAAACACCAGATTTTCCTCCATCCAATCGCCAACGGCTTGTCGCATCCTCATGAAGTAACCCAGATTCCTGATAAATGTAGTCATCCCGTACAGTCGGTTCAACAAATTCGATCCTACGTGTGCAAGGAGGCTGACAGTTATCAGCTGAGATTGATGGTTCTGACAAAGCACGTGGATCATGTGGCTCTTGGTCTGTGGCGAAGCCTCATCACTCCTGTTCAGCAGATGCGCGAACAATCGCAGGTTCGCAGGAGCCCCATCTGATTCAAACACTTGAAACTTGAATCTACAGTGACTTGCCAGGATGTCTATCAGTCTTCTCGTCGAGAAAAAGGTCGGATGATGAAATACTCCGTAGTAAATATCCTGTGCAGTGGTTCCCAGCAGAACAATTGGCGGCAGAACCAATCGGAAAACAAATGTCTGTCCATCCGGAAGAACAAGCACGATTCTTTGACGGGCAACCATAATCTGCCATGAAGATCTTACCCGTTTTCCTGATTTATCTGCGTCCACCGAACAAAGGAGGGCTGTCTCGTCCCACTTAAACTGTTGGACTACTATCTTTGGCTTCATCTCACGCGCAAGCTGGATCAACTTTGTCAAAAGTACGAGTTGTTGTCCCATGAAGACACAGCCCATCATATTCGTCATAAAGTTCACTGTGGATCTGGACACGTTGAGTGATATGGCCAGATGAGAGCTGCGAATCAACTTGCCATATGAAGCCAGAAAGAATTTTGACCATGGGACAATTCTGGTGTAACGGTTGCCCTTCGTCGAACGATTCTGGAGCTTCAAAATCAGACCGGTGGAACTAGGTCTAGCTTGAACAGATACAAGTTGGCCGTCTTTCATGAAGGTTGAATTGCACAAAAGATCGCTAACATCTTGCTGGAAGCCATGTGCCCGGCGCATTGTCTTGCAATGCCTCATATGCAAGGCTAACATGTTCGCATCTGAGCCCTGGCCATGCCTGCCAGAACCCACTTTGCCAACCATGCTCGGCAGAGAAAACGGTGTTGCCCCTTGCACCCGCTGTGGCTCACTGTCACAAGCTGGCAGAACAAGAGCTGGCTGCACAGGTAAGGCACATCTTTCTGGCTGAAGCACTGCAACTTCTACTTCATTGTTTTCGTTCAGCAAGGAAAGAAAATCGAAATCGCTCTCATCATCCATTGCGAATTCTGAATTAAGAAATATATGTGAGCAACAAGTGGTGCACTGTAAGATCAACTGAAACCAATCAACTCGCATAAACTGTTTCGTTGTCAAAGAGCCACCTTCATAATCACAAAAACATCATACGTACTGTTTTGAGGCCTCATATGACTCCATATTATTCCTGCATTGTGAGTCATAATCATAAATCATCAACCTGCCATAATCAGAATCATGATCATTATAATTATATAATTTATAATTATCATTGTCATGAGTCATGTATCATCATGAATCATTATCATTACATCATCATTATCATCCTTTTATTTGTCGCACACATACCCCGGTGCAGCGGCATGCCGGTCAACGGCAGCTCGAACCAAACAAAGTTGGAGCGCCGATCACAAGTGGACATTGCAGGCTGTGCTCAACTGCAGCAACGTTTCCCAAGTCGGAGGCGCTGGGTAATAGTAATGGCATCAATGTCATGAAAACAAATAAACCCAAAACAAGCCACAAGTAGCAGCGTATAAATACCGTATCCCGGTGTCGTCATGGTCATGTACTCATATTTCAAAAACCATAAGATCCAGGCCGCGAATCCAGGCCCATATCACATCATTTCATATCACTATGTTTTGCTAAACTCTACCATATCAAGTAATATGTCAAACAGTTGTGGGAACCATATGTTACTAAATATCATCTGGAAACCAGGAATCAATACGATCCCACAAGAAAAAATACGCCCACATCGCTGCATGCCATATCAATCAGTGTGACGCTGGGGGGGCAAGATGATTGTTCGAACCCGCAGCGATCATTGGACAGCTTTGGCTCATGGCAAGAATAAGTGTATGTATGTGTCGATATTATAATACTGATATGATATCATCCAAATTTAACAAATATTGCCAGGTGTTGATGCAAATCATCAATACAACAAAACCAGCTAAGGCCATATGGAGAAGAATTATTATTATTGTACGGTAGCAAGCAAGGCAAAAGAAAACTAGCATCCAGAAAGGACCCAAGACGTAACAAATTACACAATCAACGAGACAGTTCTGATAACAGAAGCAAACATGCTTAAATAGCAAAGAAATGGAACACTCACATAGGCAAAAAGCAACAAATGGTAATGATTTTGTTCAAGGAGATAGGCATAGCAGCATAGATGCACACAGCAAAGCAACGACGCAAACAATGAACAAAAGTTGAGACAACACAGCAACTATAGAAAAGAACAAATGAGAAACAACCCACCAAATAACAGAAAATAACAATTAAAAGAACATTAAATAAACATAAAAGAAGAAAACAACACATTAAACAAAAAAAACAATAAAATAACAAAACATCAACTAACAAATTCTAACCATAAAAAAAACAGTTAAATAATACAACATATAACAGTTAAAACAACAAAAAATAACGATTAAATAACAAAAATAACGATTAAATAACAAAAAAATAACAGTTAAATAACAAAAAAATAACGATTAAATAACAAAAAATAACAGTTAAATAACAAAAAAATAACGATTAAATAACAAAAAAAATAACAGTTAAATAACAAAAAAATAACGATTAAATAACAAAAAATAACAGTTAAATAACAAAAAATAACGATTAAATAACAAAAAAATAACGATTAAATAACAAAAAAATAACAGTTAAATAACAAAAAAAACGATTAAATAACAAAAAAATAACGATTAAATAACAAAAAATAACGATTAAATAACAAAAAAGTAACGATTAAATAACAAAAAAATAACGATTAAATAACAAAAAAATAACAGTTAAATAACAAAAAATAACGATTAAATAACAGAAAAAATAACAGTTAAATAACAAAAAAATAACGATTAAATAACAAAAAAAACCAGTTAAATAACAAAAAAATAACGATTAAATAACAAAAAAATAACAGTTAAATAACAAAAAATAACGATTAAATAACAAAAAAATAACAGTTAAATAACAAATTTCAAACAATAAAACAACCATCCAGATGCAGCCGGCAGAGCAGAGAGATATATTCTAAAGAACCCAGCCCAGAACCTGGTAGAGCCACATGCTAATATATATACATATCTATATGAAACGTTTGTTTCTAAGAGATTCTTTTTGGCAGATGATTGTCTGGCTCCAACGAGCGCCGATTCTGATCCATTCTGGGGGTTCCGAGGATCCCAAGATCAAGTCAGAGGCCAAATGCCAGGTTGCATGACCACAGCGTGTCACAATGTCGCAAGTAGGCTCCATACAGATACTGCCTCAAGGGATGCTACATGCAGTGAACATGATATACAAGAAACAAAAACAATGGGACATAAGTTGTACACCTGATCTAACCAAGCATCAGAAAGGTGACGTAATCCATACATATCATATCCCTACATGCCAAGAAAAGATATAAAAAATGAGGACATCCCGAGTGTATCCAATGGGCCGTAGCCAATGGGATCCACTGGCCCATGGACCAACAACCGTGGTTGGTAAGTTGGGTTGTAAACCTCTTTCATGGTTGCTGTACCCAGGGGATTTTAACCAGTGGATTGGTCCTGACTGATTGACCGGTTGACCACCAATGTCCGGCAGATGGGTGGATTTATCATCTCCATGTCGTTGGTAAATCTGAAGCTATCATTTGGTGCCTTAAGTTCCTTATCCTCAACTCGAGTTGGTTTACACGCATCTTTATCGATTGTTGAAAAAATTGCCCACCTCCCTGGCTTAGTCTTGTGCTACAATTTTCTTTCACCATTCACCACCAGCTTAACTCAACTTAAACATTCTTTATTTCACGTGCCAAGCTATATGTCGTGAATTGTTGGGGGAACTGTTCGCCAAGCATTGCCCACCAGATTCAATTAAATTGCGGATAGTTACCGTCCATTTGGGGATGCCCCCCCTACATTAATTTGCCATCAATTCGAGCGATGTCGCAGTGAGATGTATCATGTATCCCATCGTCAATTCTACCAACCATCGTTGCCGGCTAAATCCCAATGTTTCACGGAAAAATCCTATGTGTCACCCCCAAAATGTTGCACTACAGCGTGCTATCAACATATACCAAGCATCATTAACCTTTATTGCGCAATATCAACCATTGGTTAACCAATATCAAGTCAGGGCCCTAAAATGGATGTAGTGTACCATAGAAAGTCATATTCTGGGGGCAGATCCCCTTACAGAGCCTAAAAATAGGCCTCACTGAAATGGCCATTGATTAACTATCAACTATTAATAACTATATGTCACAAAGTCACAAAGCTATGATCATTCTCAACCATTCCCATGATCATTATAACCATTTGCGGCAACATCAACAGGCGTAACAACGCCCCGTGGCGGGAGCCTATAGGGATCTCCGATCCAAGGCGCAGTCGTCCTCCTGTGCCTCCGCCAAGTTCCGCAGCAAATCCTCCACCCTGGAGCTGCCCAGCGCCTGCACGGCGGCCTGGAAGACGCGATCCACGTCACCTGCGCAACAAAGGACACGCGTGGAAGGAAACGCGTAAGGTGGGCAGGTCAAAGAAGTGTTAAAAACCGGGCAAAAATGGGAGATATATCATATATGGATATATATATATGGATGTATATATATATATGGATATTTATATATATATATATATGGATATTTATATATATATGGATATTTATATATATATGGATATATATGGGATTTATAGACCTTTATAGCCTACATGGCAAGACAATGCAAACCATTGATAATCTGCTGAGGGACTATTGTGCTAGTCAGACACTCACTGACATATGACCCAAGAGGGCAAACCGACAAACTGACTTGTGTTACAAACCAACCACGAATGTTTATTTGAATCAGTATCTGCGATAAGCCCAAAGCACGGGAATTTGTAACTGCATGTAAGTAACAATGGTTGCTACCCAGCTGGGTAGCTGCCACGCTTTCTCAACATGTGCCCCACCTGTGCCGTTTGCCAGCTCGCTCAGGAGCTTTTCAGGCAGCAAAGTGGTGGAGCAGCAGAGCTGCCGCAAACGTGTCAGAAGTGACAGCACCTGACGTTGCTTTCGCCGATGCATGAGACCCAAATTGGCTGTGTTTGCTGTGGCAATAATTATAAGATATTTATAAGCCATGTGAAACCAATAACCACCCCATGCCTAGTTGCTTATATGCTTATAAGAGTCGATTATTTATTTGGATCTGTCAGATTCCCTAATTTATTTAAGGTTCAAGCACGTATCATTGCAATCCCATCCCCCTGAAACCCCGGTTTCACCTTGAATCTCTTCATTTTGGGATCCCAAAATAATAAATAACGGGATCTCAGTTGGGCCGGTGGGATTGCCATTTTTCAAGATGCACAAGTTCCACCCATCATCGATTGCCGCGAAACCTGAGAGAAGTTCTGGCCCAGCTGGCTGCGGCTTTCCATTTCCTTCACGCGTTCGCTGGCAGAGTTGAAGAGGCGATCGTAGAGCACACCTGGCAGGCTTGCCCTGCGGTACAGCTTAAATCATCGCTTCACCTCCGTAACTCACCCAACCCGACCAAAATGAACAATTTCTTGTGGAAAAATCACCTTACAAACCTCATATTTCATTTTTTGAAGGTTCCCGTCTAATTTTTTAGGGAGCTTACGGCTATGAAGAATTGCGGGGAGCCATGGCATGTCTGAAACCAAGTCTCCAAGGGTGCAAGAAACGGAGAGGGCAGCTGGGATCCCAAAACACTCGCACGATCTTACAACTGCAAACCCGATAAATTGTTCAAAAACACTGGTGAACTATATGCACTGTTCAAAGTAGCATTTAATATATGATGATTCAAATGCAAATTATATATATACATAAATTTGAGATCAGACACTTTCGGCCAACGCAAAGATTCTGACTTGACAAAACGGACTTTGAGAGCCATACCCAGCCAACTCTGAAGTGATGGCCGAATACATGTTTTGGGTGACAAACTCCTCATGTCATTTGATAACATCATCCGTTTGATAATGATAGGAATGCACATGAAGATAGCACAAGTTTCGAACGTTGCCCGTAATATCCCGTCATACGGTTGTGAATCTTGTGGCGTGCTACCTGTAGCTGCTACATGCCAGGTTCCTGATGCTTTATTTTCATTATCCCCATTATCGCCATTATTTGATGCCCATTTAGGGCCTCATCGTCGCCATTCCATGGCCATTTTGGGGGCATACCCCATTTTCGCTGTGGCCACAATATTGAGGATTTTTTGTGGAATGAGGCAGAAGGTGATGGACGCTCCAACCACTTCTGACTTATGTCTTTCATTACTTTGTATTTGTCATCTGCAAACTGGCATGCGGAATTTCACTAGCATCCACATACAGGAGAAATTGAGCAACTGGAGCATGTCAAATTAAAGGAAAACATGCAGTAGAGTACCCCTCAGCAAATCAAATACCGCAACAGGAAAAACACGTTTTAGAGGAAAAGAGCCTCTGAATTTGTATAGATAGCAAATCTTCCATTGCCATGTTTGATTACCAAAGCTTAATTTACCCAGTTTGGCCATGATATTCCAACTTGAACTCCAAGCCACGGTCACCCGACTCCAAGGGCACTCGGCAAACTTCGACAGACTTTGGCGGCAAAAGAAGCAAAGGACGTTCCTGTCCAGAGTTTGGGTCCTGGCACCCGACTTGCTGCGCTGCGCGCTGAAGAAGAAGATGGTTTGCTGCGCGCTGAGGATTTATAGTGATTTAATGGGATTTTATAGTGATTCAATGGGATATTAATGGGATATACCCTTTGGGCCAGATTGCACACTTGCTCACTTGCATTAAATTCGCTTTCTATTGGAATATTGACCAAAAAATTGATACGATATATGACACGCGGGATGCCTGTCAGCTGGCCCCCGGGACGATCATATTGGATCATTCTCCCTGAAAACATCAAAAACTAAGTACCATCTGGTTATGACTAACATAGCCATGGAAAATCACCATTTTTAATAGGTAAACCATCTATAAATGGGTCATTTCCTATGGCTATGTTACGTCATAACCAGAGGGTACCTTCGTTATCATCACTGGGGCACCCCCGGCCATACCGTGGCCTTGATCCTCATCGCCTTGGTCCGTCGCAAGCACCAGCTGCGCAGTAGGACCTGCAAACGTTCGAAGCCCACCGCATCGCGATTCTTCAAAGGTCGCAGGATGGTACGATTGAACCTGAGATCGCACCAGATCGCGATTCGGCAAACATCACTAGATTACCCAGAGCTTATGGCGATGAAATAGCTCTAGTCAGGTGGCTTTATAAAGCAACTTGTAATTATAAACCATGTATATATATATGATATATGTATACATATACAACCACCACCTAGTGCTTTGAGCAGCGAGGTCCGGAAGGCTGGGGAAGTTGGAGAAGTTGGTGGGACATTGATCCAACCTCTGTGGATTTCTGCATGGTTCGTTGGTAGTTTCAGTCCGTCCCCAATGTGAATCCACCAGCAGCTCGGAAACTTGAAGCCTGGATCTCGACATGGGGTCCCTGACAAAGGATTCAACATGATTTTATATGTTTATACTTGTATGATCTTGTATGTAGATTCATTGTAGATCAATATTTTAGAATCTGTTTGATTTGGATTCCATGTCAGACAAGGGTTTCAGTACGACCCACCAGCAGCCTTGAGGCCTGGCATCTTTAAAAACATCATACGCGACGACATGATGATTAGCAGCGTTTCAGAAACGTAAGCGGTTGGGTATATGTTACAATCACATTCATGAATCAGATAGTTGGTGATTGGATTTTTGCAACACATTAAGATCGACAAATCCCAATCACTACCCTCCGGTAATCACATAGAGCAAGTGACAATTCTTCATGTGTAGCTGCTGTTCCCATTAAAACCTCTATGCATTTTCCAGCCACCTGGAACGGTGAAGTGGTGTATACTTCTGGTATACTTTGAACCAGTGACTGTTTTCTTGGCCCCTTTTGCGAAGCAGCAGCTTTACAGTTTGGGTTATATATTTGGGCGCGTAAACATAGAATCAATGCCTTTCAAATAAAGTGGCGTAAGTACATGTCAAGAAACGTGAATATCTGGAGGATTCCTGCTCTTTGAACATAGTACACGTTCCAGTGACGATGAAAAAGGTACACAGTGGCACAAGTGACTGAAATTATGGTAATGTCAACCCTGAATTGATATATATATATATATAAATATAATATATTTAATCATATGTATATATGTGTAATATAATATATATAATATCTAATTATATTTATATATATATACAGTATATATATATATATTCATAAACCTCTAGCCCCAGATGATCCTCAGTGATCCCAGCCGGATAGACTATCCACCCAAGGTGGCCACCACCCTGTGTCCAAGACATTCTGAAGAAGTGTGTCAAGTTGGGGTGTCTCAGATCTTTCAGAAAGAAAACATCTCAACAAAATTTCATATAAACCAATTGAAGCACTTAAGCATAATGGATTTTGTTGCGGAAGTTCTGGTTCTTCATGTTTCAGGGTGTTCTTTGAACTATGTAAGTGTATGTGAGTGTGTATATATATATAATTATACATATATATATATATATTATTTATATATATATATATTATATTGAAATTCATCCGGCGGTCAATGACCATGCCCAGCAGCCAATCAAACTGATCGAAGGGTTCCAGTTTCAAGAACCGTGCCTGGGGATGAACTCGTCCCTTGTCCCCGGGATAAGAAATTGGACGCTGAAGGGTTTGTGTGGACTCTTCCAACATGAGACACTTGCAAAGTGGTGCCCCGGACTCCGCTAAGTCGCTTTACAATTATTTCAACTAGGGTTTGTGGTAGCTAAATCTCTATTTAAAGGGCTTGTCAATGTGCTAAACCCGGCAAACTGCATGGGCAATAGGGTTGCATGGCCAAAATGCGGAGGTTTCCTAAGTCATGGGGCTACACCAAGCCATCCAAGTCGTTAGATGTCATTATATAGATGAGTTTAATATTTATTGGCACGTGACGTATGGTGACTTGGGGATCCCAAATCACAAAAAAAAATTGCGCATTCTCAACCCATGTTTGCGCATTCTGATGGATCGGGTCATCTTCAATTTCCACTGATTAAATACACAGCAAACCAAAGGTGATGTTTAGACCCAAAAATGAGGAAAACAACTGATTTCTCTCCAAACAACTGAAATGCTGGCCAATTTGCCGGTGTTGCCCCTAATCCTCAGCAATACTTAAATCATCATTGTTGGTGAGGTCAAACAATGAGGTCACTATGCCCAAGCACCTTAACAGTTTGAATGGTTTTTGTCCACTTGATAACCCATCAGCATAGTGGTGTCCTCCGTGAGAAGTTGGTCCATTAGTTGGTTTCCTTCCCAGCACCAGGTGAAGGAAACCAACCAAGCTATCCCAACTGTGGGACACCTTGCATATCATACTGCCTGGTCATTTAACATAGCTATGGAAAACGGCCAGTTGAGTTTTGGTTTATGAAGATTCCCTAGGGTAAACTGACATAGATTTGATGATTAGATGATTAGGTGTGCTGACTTTCCACATCTAGTTTTTTTTTTAATACCCCAGGGTACGAAACATCATCATAGCCATCAAAATCATCAAACTAAATAATTAGATTATTTCCATAGCTATGTGAAAAATAAATCCTGCCCTGTCAAAAAATCCACAGATTTTTGCGATGTGCCAAGGTACCAAGGAATACAAATCCTCCGCGGAATTCTGGATCGGCGTCCCGGAAAGGCACCACTTGCACTCAGCCTTCACCAGCCTAACATGGCAAGGAGATAGCCAAACAGGGCACAATGAATGTGAGAGGTAGATCCACACACACATAATATATATATAATATATATATATATATATATGTATGTGCATATATATATATATAGGTATATCATCTATATAGCACAAATATATGTACATATCATACATTCAGTAATATACTATAATCTATTGGGATTTGTAATGGGGTACATAGATGTATATTAAAACATACATACTGAAAAAAAACAATGGGATATTAATAACACATCAACAGAATGTTTTTTGGTGTGTGTGTGTGTCTGAAAACGGGTATGCCCGCCACATGGCAGTTTCAATATGGAAGATGATGAGGATTGATCACCAAATGTTGGGGCAACCGGGGAATGCAATTATCGGACCCGTATCGTCTGCAAAAGGAAAATCATCTTTCCACTACATGCCCAGGTTTTGATACTCGAAACATATTGAAACAGCTAAGGAGCAAAGGCAAAATACCCCTTCACAAACCAGCGTCATAATTTTACAGACAATTACCTTGGACGCTTGCCAACTAGACTCAACCTATGAGAGGCAACTAGGCAAATCGCTATCTTCATGCTGCAGGTTCCTGCGAATCTTTCAAAGTGACAATGCATAGATGTATGTATACATCTATGCATATATATAGTCATGTATATATATATATATATGTGTAGATGAAAATATGCAATACTATGTATCCCATGTTTTCCTCTCTTGATTCCTTCTTCATGTCTCCATGGTCCATGAATCCAAAGGCTTCCCCAGTCGCTTGGTCCAATGATTCATTACTCGGAGATTCCCTGATCTCGCTAAAGTAAAAAAAATGCAGGAACACATGACATTGGCGGCGGTAATGAAAAGCCATGCCCAGGTTTCCAGAAAGCCTTTAGATATCTTTAGATCAATGCGACCAAGTTGCTGGAAGACAGCTTGCGCTGTGGCCTGTGCAGCGCCCAACGAATCAACGGATTGGTTGAAGAATCGGCAGGAAACCATGGCTGCCATATTATTTTTTTACAATGTTTTGAGCCGTTCTAAGACGGCCAATTTGTTCAGGTTTCTCTGGTCGACCTTCCTTCATCCCATCCATTTCTTGGAATTGTCAATTGGTTTTGTTTCACCCATACAACTGCACCCACCCAACTGCAAATGTGTCTCATGTATATGTTGTATATATATATATACATTCCAGTATCATCATCATCATCATCATCATCATCAATCATCATACATCATACATCATGCATCATCATCATCATCATCAACATCATATGCATATATATATATATATATGTCCACCATAGATATGTATATATATATATATATATATATATCCACCATAGATCTGATTGTTAGCTCAACGATAAACATCCACCATAGATATGTATATATATATATATATCCACCATAGATCTGATTGTTAGCTCAACGATAAACAACCCCTATCAAGCTGGGCCTTCTGATTGGGCAATCTATCTTTAGCATCCCATATGGGTTGGTCAATGGGGGCCCCTATGATCAACCAAAATGATGCAGATTCATTCGCTGTCATTCGAAGCAAACTTCAACACCCCCCAAAATGTTTTGAATACTTGATTGTGGCAATGGAAAATTCCCCATTTCGTTCGATGATTTTCCCAGCTCGAACCTCCATTATAGTTTGAGGATGCCGGAGGGTATAGTAAAACCCAGAAAATTGCCATGTGAATTTGGAGACTATGACGATTATACTCCTTCATAGGGGGCCGAATTCAGTCGAGCCTTTCTTGAGGTGAAAAGAGAGTCGAGCCTCGCGTTACCATGATACCATTTTACCATGGTGGTTTTTGAAAATGAATGGAGATTTCATTTCATGGAATATGTGATCAACTATTGGCTGAAATTGGATGAACATATCATATCCTACCTGTCTGATGGGCTTGTCCCCAGAAAATTTTAATAACCTCCACCCCAATTCCCAGCCTGCTTGTGACCTTTGATCACATGTGCTTCATCCAACACAGCACGGTACCATTTCACACTGCCCAGTCCAGTGCTGCTGTCTTTCAACTCTGAACGCACGATATCCTCGGTGGCGGAATGCACGGCCTCTGGGGTCACCATCGCTTTGTCACCACCACTGGGGGTCACGCAAACCATCATCTCCAATGGGGGTTTATAATGGTTTATATGCCGATTTTATACCGCCCAAGGTTCAATGGTTCATTATTGAGCCTACTTCAGAACACCATGTTTTTACTACTTTATTATTCTTGGTCTCAAACTACGGATTGTCTGGAATTTGTGGGGAAGTCTTGCTGTGATTGGGTGTCAGAATTGGTGGAAATTTTGCTCCTGGTAGTGTCCCTTTAAGATTCCTTTAAGATTCCTTTAGGATCTTGGTTTACGCTACGTAAAACCACAAAAGTTGAATGCAAGATCCACCTTGCTGACCTCAAAGATGGCCATAGCCATTGGTCACCAACTAAACATACTCACAATAACCAAGTAATTCACTGCTAAACATACCCTCCGGTAAACATGGCAATGCAACATCTTCAATTTATAGAGGATTTTCCGTTCAAACCTCCATTTATCTCTGCTTATAAGGTGCTTTGGACTTTCCCATTGTAACGGTACCGGAGCTAGCCCATCCGACTTTTTGGAGAGGCACCTACTAATCTACTACGCATGATATACAGGGTTTACCCAATCAATGCCAAATGTGGCAAAATTCATTCTAAATCAAGCATATAAATAATATGCGGTTCATATTGTGTATTCATCCCGTCCAAACTTTTCTTATGTTTGCTGCTTAAGTGACACAAGAATATCCACCCGGTCACAGCTTTACGTATTATTGGCTGTATCCCCAGTTGGTTACGCTGTGAAGATCATAGACTATCTCCAAAGTACCTAACCCGTGTTAGAGCATGAACCACATTTTAAAACCATATCCCGAAACATTAATTGGATTAAATACCTTTCAATGGTTGCCGGGTTTTTACTGCCTAGTACGGTATATATCATGAAACCATAAATGCTGCACTAAAACACGCATGTCTGGCTATTAAATCCTTAATTACTGTATATTCTGTTTAATGGGTTTCAAGCCATCAACCATTATTATCCCATATTATCCCATATTATCCCGTTATCCACTAATATTTCCATTTCCATTCTGATCCCATTTTTGTCCCATGAATACTGTGCATCATGCCAGCGCCGGGTTTACCACATTTGATATGGCCCCATTCAGCGCCCAGCCGCGTAGGTGGTCAAGGTGACATCGTGCAGCAGAAAACTTCCAGCGGAACGGTCTCCTTAGAGATCCAAATCCCAGCGTTGTGGAGCTGTTTTTGTTTAATCGTTTTTTTGCGTCAGACCTTTTCTGGGCTGTCCGCGGCACTGTGGGTTCATGATGAATTATGGACCTTTTTAACTAGGGGGCATCACCGTGTTACGAATCCTTCCATTTTCATGACGATGAATCGTTCTAGCTTTGTTTGGGTTCTGGAGAAGTTGGATACAATGAGAATGGTGGCTATACAGTAATCAAAAGCATGTGGACTTTACAAACATGTGGACTTGACGAATCAATGTCTTACATCAAGGACAGGGGAGGTATGGAATTATATAAATCTTGATTGATACCATTAACCACTGGCTTGATTGTAGAGCAACTTTCACCCCAAAATGTGTTCCTTGCCACATCTTGCCACCCAAAGTGTAGGAATATAATCTATCACCTCATGAAAAAAACGTTACTTCTGGCAAGCCACATTAAAAAAAGGACAAAGGACAGCGTTTCTGGCCACAAACCATGGGAGCTTTGGACCAGAATGTCACCATGGGATACCCGACTGGTCTAATGGTGATGGAACATGAAAAATATGAAAAAACACTTCAAACCAGGAACATCATGACATTATCATCACATTATCTATCATCTTCTTTTGGTTTACGATTTCCACATATATATTTGCAATTACAATACACCTTTGCTGTTTATGCTGTTTGCTGAAACCAGGCACCATAAAAAATCTCAGTTGCCACCAAGCATCTGTCTTTCCCATGATAGGTACGCGTCTTGAGCCCAGGCGCGTGTAATTTCAGCTGTTCCGACCAGTTGTAAAGCACCGACAGCGGGCAAACCACCAAGTTTTGACCTGACACGGACACGGGGGCTGTACTGCTTGGAGATCCTTGGGATCCCCCGAGGAGTACCCAGTACCCTTAGATAAACTACCCTCTGGTAATTTAACGCAGCTATTGAAAATTACCATTAATAGTGGATTTTCCCATTAAAAATGGTGATTTTCAATAGCTATGTTAAATTACCAGAGGGTATATATTGTGGAAAATCCATGTCTTATAAAGAAAAGGATTTACAAAAGGTTGATGTTCCACATCTATGTTCGTTTACTGGGTGCCAAACCAAAATTGGAACATACTAGCAAACGCCCTAAGTTACCCCATTTACCCATTAGTTACCCCAACCGCAAGGCACACCGAGTTACCCCAGGGCAGACAGTAGTTACCCCAGGTGTCAAATCCCCAAGGCACAGCGGCT
>Ga0126342_10004780_pt1 | contig 23316 bp, 19 predicted proteins | sample Cyp1metagenome_FD_92528 | JGI IMG/M metagenome (GOLD analysis project Ga0126342, IMG submission 92528) | Coral microbial communities from Lord Howe Island, Old Settlement Bay, Australia - Cyphastrea 1 metagenome | ecosystem: Host-associated > Invertebrates > Cnidaria > Coral ...
CACCCCCCCCACCCAGACAATCCACAAAAAGTATGAACGCAGTAAAAAAACGTTAAAAAAACCCGCGTCTCTACGGGCGGCGTTAGCATAAACAATGATACATATATATATAGCATTAATGATATCATTGCTTGCCAGTCCCCCCAAAGACCACGGTAACGTTGCGCAACGTTGCGCAACGTCGCGGCCGCACCTCTCAAGGTCGGCAGAGCTTTGATCGGATGCTCAGTGGCTTGGCGCAGCTCCAGAGGTCTTCAGAGGTCTCCAGAGCCCATGGACCCATGGAGAGGTTGCCCCAACCTTTGACGAGCTACAGTTATGGCCCGAAATACCAGTTATAAGTACTTATACCCTATGGTTATTAGCCATGGTATAGATGGCCCATTTATAGATGGTTTACCTATTAATAGCATGGTGATTTTCCATGGCTATGTTAGTCATAACCAGATGGTAACCCCATTTATAGAATGTATAATCCCACTGAAATAACCAGTTATATATAACTGATAAATGGCCATAACTGTAGGGATGGGTATAACGTTGGTTACCCTCTGGCACTGGTAAACTAACGTAGCGAACTGGAAAGATCCACCATGTTTAATGGGAAGACTCACTATAAATGGCAATGTTCAATAGTTATGTTAAATTACCAGAAGGTATATTGGGTATAACTATTTCACCATATTAATGGGTACAACTATGGTTATAAACCCTCATAAATTGGAATATGGGGCCCCTACAACTATGGTATATAAGTTATATATCTACTTGTAACGGAACTGCACTTCCAAGTATGGATGGTAGTCGTAAGTGTCAATCAATATCGGGGAAAAAACCATGGGGAGTTTAACTACAACATTAACAATAAGATCGATTTTTATGAGAAAAGACAACACGTGGACAATGACATTGGGGGGGTTCAACATGTTTTCCCATATGTTGTTACTAAGTGTCAATGAATATTTGCGATAACATGGGATGGTCTTCTACAAGTTGGTGCCAATGGAAGCCGCAGAAAATTTGGTGATCCAACTCTCATATTCCAAGGTCCAAGGTGGTACAGTACCCCATAGTTAACCAAGTTGCCAAGTGGTCGAAAGAACTAGTTAAGCGTGGGTTTTATGGTAGAGATCAGTTTTCATGGGACTAAGTGGACAAAATTGGACAAACATAACTGAGGGTCAGCAGCACCACATAGGACATCATCGGACCACCCCGCATGTCTACTTGTCAGGTATTTCTGGTGGTAGATATAGCATGATATATAGCTATGCTTGACCCTCAAAGTATTCCGTTATAATGGGTAAAAGCATGACTTCTTGTTTCTCTGAGTAAAAACACCTATGTTACTGTATGTTACTATGTTTATGCCTCAGTAAATAAACACACATATAGACTCATATAGATATTGTCAGGAAAAGCAAGAACAACAAAATAACAACATGGCTTCCCTCGAAATGATGTTGTTCAATGCGTTACTCTCCATATATTTCCATCAAGACTTCTCCTATATATATATACAGTACTTGTTGGTTATATATGTATATACAAATTCTATATATATATATGAAGTTATCCACTTATCCAATTACATTCAATTCCACTTCTCCCATCGCTCTTATTCAATTCTCCCTGTTTCGGGTTCCACTCAGGTCGGCAACACTCCCCGCTGTCGTCCTACGTCTCGGAATACTCCCAGGGCATGGCCGTCTTCGAACAAAGTACCGAGCTATTGCTGTCGCCGGGCGCAGGGTCTCGGAGGATCTTTTGGGAGGTGTCCCTCTATGCCTATAGATGTTTGATGTGTGTTTTTTGTATGTGTTTAGTTCATGGTTTTCTTGAAATTATAGTTTTTCATGATTTTTTCCGATGAGTTTTTTGGGATTGAGAAGGGCTGAGAATCAACTTGTTTTTTTGAATGATGGTTCAACTGCGTTCAACTGCGCTTAAGCGCTTTAAATAGTAGTGTTGATAGGAAATCATTGGGAAGTAGAACCAAACTGTTGATCCAACTGGGTTTACCCAAAAAATCTGGCAATGAATAGTCTGGTTGATTGCGACAATGGTAACGACTTAAGTGAACCGATCGTTGCCATGGCTGCCATGCGAGTGGGCGTTGCCATCCTTGGTGGTCCACCCCACTGAGGAAACCTGGCCTTCAGTGGCCAAGAAAATAAGTTGAACCAAGTAGGAATATTATATATGGCTATGGATCAATACCTATACATACCATTTTTAGGGGGATGAACATCCATTTACCAGCTATTTTGATGTTCACCAGGGGTACAAGGTTTTGACACACTGCCATATATATATATACTGGTTGATGGTTAATAGGAAAACCATAGGAAAACCATAGGAAAGTTAAAACCATAGGATAGTTATAATATACTGATGGTTAATACTGTACTGATCAATGATGGTTAATGATGGTTAATGATGGTAAATTATGGTAAATCATTGTTCATAAGGGTTAATTGTGGCTACCAACAATCTGGTTGATGGTTTGGAACATGGCTTGTATTTTTTCCATAGTATATGGGAATGTCATCATCCCAACTGACTTTCATATTTTTCAGAGGGTTGAAACCACCAACCAGTATATATATATATAACGGAGTATGATAGCCATGAGTGTGGATAAACTGATGTAGGAGAGAGGCAAGAAACACTGCGATCAACAAGAAAAGATGGATACATGCAACTGGCAGCTGGCACGTTGGATGCAGGGCTAGCCGAGAGCAGGGATTCCCTATCGTCCAACTATAGTAGGATCTAGTGGTGCTAGTAGCTCTGGGAATTAAAGTTGTGCTGGGCACTGCAGAAAGAATTCTTTACGGGCTCTGGTGATCTCTTTGTTTTGAGATCCATTTACTTGTTTGATATCCATTTACTTGGGGTACCAATGGACCCCTTAGTCATGTTTACTATTTTACAATCCATCTTGGGTAAATTAGTTTGACCCATTCCCTTACAATCTGATTGATGTGTTAAACCAATCGCCGAGCATACCTAATATTATAAACCTCAAACAACGAGGGGGTTATATTTTGGGGTTCACCAACATAGGCAAATGATAGCCCTACATTACTTGGTACATGTTCAGCCCTTTTGGGGTGCTGGGAACAACCCTTTTCCAGGCTTCACTCGCTGGTACTCCACGAAACCTGCTCCCTGTAAGGAGCACCGCAGAAAACGCGCCCAAAGAAAGCCATGTGCCCCTTGGCTGCGGTTGAGTCTCCTCAGCTGACCTCAGCTGACCTCACCAAAATAGGGGAGGCAACCGACAGTTTCCAACCACCATGGTTGGTGAAGTTGTGGACCACTGGACACAGAAAAAATCATCTGAGGGGCAATAAACTTTGAGCCATAACCTGCCAGGCATGCAGTTTATCAGACTTCGATGTTCCTCGAAATGGCATGAAATTGGTACTTTCTATTGAAGATTTTCATCAGCTCCCAGTCACATGAATCAAGACATAGGGATTTAAGCCGCACCAAAAAAAAAGGCTTCGCCAAGAAACACAACGGTATCTGAGCAATATGTTCAGTGATTCACGGTCCAAACACATCGGAGATACCCAACCAAACTCAGGAGTTTAACTAACAAAACCTACAATGTGGAGCACCCCCAGTGATGTGAACGTTGGTTTATAAACCCCATGAATACTATAGTTATAAGATGTTATTTGCGTACCATAAACCATAGTGACATTGGAGTTTTGTTCACCAACTGAACGCTATCTTGGGGGCCACCCCAGTTATGTTTGTTGATTTATAACCCCCGATGAATACTAGTGCCTTGATCCTAATGAGTCTAACCAACAAAACCTAGCAAATTAACCATCTGGTTGTTTAACATAGCCATGGAAAATGGCCCATTTATAGATGATTTACCTATTAATAGCATGGTGATTTCCCATGGCTATGTTAGTCATAACCAGATGGTGTGTATATATATATACAGTATACCCTCTGGTTATTTGGTACGTAGCTATGGTATAGATGGTCCATAGAAATAGATGATTTACGTTATTTTATCTACCGAACTCAAAAATAGTGGTTTTCCATAGCTATGTTAAATAACCAGATTGTATGTGGAATTGGTAAACTTAATGATCAGCCTTTAACTTTGGAGGGGTTAGACAAGCCGTTTCTGGTGAAATTGGGGGTGCGGTTTATTCTTGGATTTTCCCATAAACAATGGTGATTTTCCATGGCTATGTTAATTAACCATTAAAGATATGGCTAAGCCTCCTTGGTGAAGACACTTTTCGACAGAAACTTCACGACGAGGTGGCCTCCCAGCCCGGAGCTGCTGCGCCTCAAGCGGCTCATGTCGTTGTTGCTGGAGTATGGTGCGCATTTGGGGATGGGAATGTTATGTGGGTGTATATATATATATTGTATTGTATTATATATAATATATATTTACATTGTATAGTATAATATAATATAATATAATATAATATATATAGATATAGATATATTCCATTATACATATATATACACATATTATAGTAATATAATACTATAGTACAGTACATACATTGTAAGGTATACATATACACAGATTGCCATATTGTTGCGGATACATCTGGGATGATCTTCAAGCTCCGACCCCATGTGGAAATCTGCAGCAGCGGAATGAACTATATTATAATATACTGATGGTTAATAATGGTCAATGATAGTTAATGATGGTTGATGATGTTAAATTATGGTTAATCATGGTTAATCAGGGTTAATTATGGTTAATAACAATCTGGTTGGTGGTTTGGAACATGACTTTTATTTGTTCCATCATATTGGCAATTCCATCATCCCAACTGACGAACTCATATGTTTCAGAGGGTTGAAACCACCAACCTGAATATATTGGATGGTGAAACTAACATATAATATAATATAATGAATAGTGAACTGTATAAATTATATATTTGAACGGAAAAACTGCCTTGAACCTTTTGGTGAAACAGGGGTGTGTAAAAAATGGGTAAGTTCAACAAGGCGCGTGATGAAACCGTTCGCAGAGTCCGATAGGCCGGAGAAATGCTGAGAGAAATGCCAAGTTCTTTCCTGATCAGCTGGTTAATTCTACCCCATAAGATTTCCAAGAATACTCTACGATAAGATGGATTAAAATAGAGTATTCCTGATCATATGATGGATATGATGGATAAGATTTCCAAGAATACTCTATTTTAATCCATCATATCATATCCAAATAAAATGGTTGGTTTTATCCCACCCAGGTGATCCCTATGTACCTGGAATTTCATCACATCATGGTTCTTGCTTAAGTTCCATTAAACCATCATTGTTCTTTTATATATATATACATACATGTTATAAATTCCATGTTTGTTGGTAAAATCCCAAATATGGTAAATATACTAATATAAATCCGGAAAAAAAAAACAAAAAACATTTTCGTGACATCCCTTTTTCAAGTGGCCAGTTTCGGGATGTCCTTTCGATTGCCAGGTGGCGACCTGTCGTCTTTGTCGAAGGACTTGGCCACGGTGGGGCTGCAGGGCGAGCTGAAGCACTTGGAGTTCCGACGTCGGGATGGGCATGGGATGGTCGTGGATATATCGATTAATTAATGTGGGTAAAACAATAATAAACCATCCACCAAATCATAAATAGGTGGTGTAAGCCCTTCCCAGTCATGTGTGGTTGATGATTGTTTTACCCACATTAATGTTTAATGGTATGTGTATATGTATATATATATATGGGTGTGGTTCAAAATTTAACACCTGGACCAGAGATTTTAATCTATTTTTAATATTCATCGTCCGTAGGGACACATAATTTGGACCCATACCCATACCTGGATATGGGCATTCATTTTATAGGCAGCGTCTAGTCATTTTATAGTGAAAACCATTTTAGAACTATGAAACGGCTGACAAGACCCCCCCGGGGAATGTGGATGGGGGTGCAATCTAGTGAAGATAGAATGGGGATACACACATATATATATATACATATGTATATATATATATACATGTATATATATATATATATGTTAGGTGATTTTCCATCCCTTCCCCCGTTCGCCACTTCATCACCCCCAAACGAAACCATGGTGGATATTGATGTGGGGGATGAAACCTCATACTTGGGACCATAGAATGGGGGTGTTTAATATGAACGGGGATAGGATTATTGTTCCATGACTATAATTATGATGGTATGTTTTTACTAAATATATCATGTTATTGTTTCTGGATGATATAATTATTAGATGATGACATTACTTAATCGTTGCCCCTGGTTTCTGTTGATTATATCAGGTTCGCTATCATATAGTAACCCCTCAAAAGGAGAGAAACAGGTCAAATTTACGGCTACTTTGGTAGGATTTATATAACCTGCTTGTTTCTTTTGAGGGGGTTTGATATGAAAGAATAGATATATACACACTAAATGGGAAATCCGCACCACGAGTTGTGATACACTCAGCAAACATGCAGATGTTGGCAGCTGCTTTCAATGTGTTTGATGATTTCTAGGGACCTTATGGCTTGACAAAGCAGATCTGGTTGGGAATGCATTTTCCAAACCAATGGGGTGTTTCTCGCGAGGGTTTGAAATCAACTTGGGTTAAGGAGATGTAGCAGTGACTTGGAAGTGTTCCATCAGTGTACCCGTGCCCAGGTACCCATGGCCAGACCATCCAGGTTTTGCTTCCATTTATCCACAAAAATCACATGGAAAGTGTCATTGAAATATCAGTGTTGTTTCTTTTGTTGAAGGATCCTATTTTGCATCTAGGATTACTGCCATCCTTCACACATATCCTTTCTCATACATAAATAGTCTGAGTCCGGTACTCGCAGCCCATCATATAAAGTGGTGCCCGCAGTTCTAAGTTGGTTTAGTGCTACCAATTCATAGATAAACCCAAACATTGGCCAAACTTAGCACCGCACTGTAGTAATAGGCCATGATCCTATTCTGATTCTACATCCAGTCTTGTTGTCCTGAAGATATAATATCTGTTCATTAAAAACCCGATGTTCTCCACAAAATACCATAATTAGCCATCAATTTTTGCTGAATTTCCCCATTTTGACATGGCTTACCCAACTCACTAATACCAGCCTTATAGCCACAAATCGGTGCTAAGTCCAAATCCTCCTGAAAGCTCCGCTCAGGCTAACGCCTGATCAGAAAAGCAGACTGCCGCTGCCAGAGCACCTCCTGTTGCGATGTGAATTTTTGAGGGCGGGAGTGGAGGATGAACGTGTTTTTGGTGTGCCCTCTGGTTGTTTGAGCAGCAAAAAATATCATTTAATGATAATTTGAATTGGAATTAACATACAGAAATATTGATTTAATGTGATTTTAATGGGATCTAAGGGTGTATATATATATATGGCCACCCCCATTACCAGGGCCTACCTTGAGCTTTTTATCGTGGTATTTGCAGCAGAAAAAACAATTATTTTCTTGTCCAGCTTTTGTGTGATTTGCACACTACCACAGAAGTAGGGTACAGCTTAACTATTGTTTTCTTGCAGTTCCTCAATTGCCACCTGGTTACTCCACATCCCAAGACTCCGAGGTTGCCTTCCCTTCAAAGTCAAGTAGCCTTTGTAGATAAATTAGGGTGAATTAGGGTCATGTTATATGTTGTTCAAAACATGGTTCGCTTCTTTCATTGGGATGTAGTACTGCAACACAATCACATGGAAACACTAGAATAGTGTCTTCCCAGACTTCAAAACAATATATGTCTACTTGTAAGTTTGTTTTGCCACACAAAAGAAATGATAAATATTCTGCCTGGGAACTACATGACTTGAACTTCTCCACTGCAATCTTGCGTTGTTTGTCGAAGCATTCTACTGGATGCATTTTGCTTTCCAAGATGAATCATATTTAACTTAGAATAATATGGATTAATTCTAGGGATCAAATCCTTGATCAAAACCAGAAAGAAAGAAACAACGTTTTGGATGACCTACTTTGGGATGGGGGAGGGGAGAAGGCTCTCCAATGCATTGTGTTTTTATTCATTTAGTTTTGCTTTTGTTTTTCTTGTTTTTTGTTTGTTTTTGTGTTTTTTTGGCAGATAGCAGATAGCAGATGGTTGACCTTGCAATGAAACAGTCAATGAAATAGACAAAAGGTAGGCCCTGGTGGGGGGATGGGCATATACATATACCCTCTGGCTATTTAACATAGCCATGGGAAATGGCCCATTTATAGATGGTTTACCTGGGTTTACCTATTAAAAATTGTGTATTTCCATGGCTATGTTAAATAACCAGATTGTTTATATATATATACACAATATACCCTCTGGTTATTTGATACATAGCTATGGTATAGATGGTCCATAGAAATAGATGATTTACGTTATGATTTACCGAACTCAAAAATAGTGGTTTTCCATAGCTATGTTAAATAACCAGAGGGTATGTGGAATTGGTAAACTTAATGATCAGCCTTTAACTTTGGAGGGGTTAGGCCAGCCGTTTCTGGTGAAATTGGGGGCCCGGATTATTTTTGGATGTGCCATGTTTTACAGTAAATTGTATTACCCTCTGGTTTTTTAACATAGCCATGGTATAGATGGCTCATTTATAGATGATTTTCCCAGCTATAAACCTCCATTTATAAGGGATTTTCCATGGCTATGTTAAATAACCAGATGGTATAATCATTATACATTAATCATACAGTGTCATTCTCCAAATTTCGCAATTCATCAATCAGCTATGACATTTCTTCAGATTGAAATGTGCCGTGAATCCTGGTCGCTGTGGGCCAGCGGTGATTTAACCAGTCCAGGGGATGACAGGTTGAAGCCCTCAGAGAATGTCAGTTGTTTAGGCGTTGCGGGTGATTTTAGGCTTAAAGGATTTTAGAGTACCTCCCACCAAACACGCGGGGATTTTCGGGCTTACCCTTCATCAACCCCATACAATGTAGATATGGTAATATAACATAATATAACAACATATTACATTATGTATACTGGTTGGTGGTTTGGAACATTTGGATTATTTTTCCCATCATATTGGGAATTTCATCATCCCAACCGACTTTCATATTTTACAGAGGGGTAGGTATACCACCAACCAGTTACATTATGTATATGATACAATTAACAAAAACAATATATATATATATACACACAATATATTACATGTATAATTTATATATATATATACAATAAAAATAAACTATTGTGGACCTTTGGTGAGCTTCCCTTGTCCGGGACGCTTGACACGCTGAGGGCGCCGAGTATCAAACCCTGCACTTCGGGGAGTCTCGAAGAGCTGCAGGTACGGGTCCACGGGTCCACGGGACCACGCGCAAGTGGAAGTGTAGAACTCACCATTTTTGTGGGGATATACCCGCTGGTAAACTAACGTAACTGATGGGAAAATCACCATTTTTAATTGGAAAACTCACTATTTCTATGGCCATTTTCAAAAGCTATTTTGACATAACCAGAGGGTAATGAGGGTACAATATGGTACCATGGGATATATGTATTATGCAATATGTATATATATATATATACACCAATGATATTGTTCTTCCAGAAATTGGTGATTTAACCAATTTAACCCCAGTCTATTCCAGGCTGTGGAACATCATGTTTAACATTGTGAAAAACCATGACATGGGACCTGGGACCGCCATTGTTCGAGCTGCTGGGGCAGATATTTTCAGGCCATGTTTGATGACACCGGAGGGTTTTTTTCGGCCATGTTTCTCCCCTTCGAAAAATCCACAGACCGACTAATTCTTGCAGAATCACAACCCACAAGTGGAAGAACCAACTTTGTTTTCGCAAACTGTTGGGTGTATGGCGCATGGTGGACGTATTTCTGCTTCCATGATGAACGTAGCCAAATTGTATAGAAGTGAGCACCCTGACAGTATTGTTCATACCAGTCAATCTAACTCGTGATACAGCATGCAATATATTATGATACTAACATAACTGGGTCAACACAACACGTTAACAAAAAAAAAAATCACAAAAAATGACATCGATTTTGGAAATAATCCATGGTTTTCCATGTGTCAAAATACAATTCATGGTTTTCCATGTTTTTCCCCATAGTTTTCCATTCTTGAAACACGTCATGCTGATCAAAATACATTTTAAAAAAAAGTCGTGTTGTTCACCCCCAGCGCAGGACCATGTCGTGGTCTACGGTGGCGATAGCAGCAGTACCCTGCCGGCCACGGTGCGGATGTTGCAGCTGCGGCAGCCAGGGGTGGAGGCAGCGTCGGACAGTCGATGCGATTGACCCTCAGGGCCTGTCAGGGTAAATTTGATCACGACCTCACTGGTCTCCCGAGCCCTGGAATCATATGGTCAATAAATGTTAAGAAGGGAAATCATCCCCAAATTCATCTGATTTCAGGTTAGTGAATCATGGTGAATAAGGGAAATCATCTCCTTAAATGGCCCAAGAATTCAGGTTTTTCGGCAAACCGAAAACAGTCCGCTGAGTCATCACTTGGGCCTCAGGGGCAGGGTGATGGCTTCTTTCTTAAGGTGAAAGGCCTTATTTCAGGTAAGTGAAATATTATAATTTACCCTCCATTTGTGGGTCATTTCTGGAAACCATGGCTTTTCCCACATGTTTTTTGGTATGTTTACCCTAAGCAACATATGGAGCTTTCGCTCGAAAATTCACCAAGACAAACAATGGAATCCAAAATCAAAAATAGGGAACGCAATAACTGGATGGGTAGTATTCAATGCTTTCTTTGTTTGCTGTAAACATGAAGTTATATTATATATATGTATATAAATACCTATATATATATGATTATAGACTAAAGATCTAAAAAACTTTTTTCAAGGTATCTAAGATTCCGATAGATTTCGAATGTTGTTTTTGTTCAATGGATTTGGGGTTGACCAAAAAGCAGTATGTAAGGTACTTAGTTTCTTGAGAACACCCATGTCCTTAAATGTCGATTTCCTACTGGTTGATTAGAGGGATCAACCCCCAAGCAGTAGATGATACTATATGCTACTAACCAAGAGTACAGCAGCTGCTGAGACTCAGAAATCTTTCGTGAATCCAATAATTGTGTATATATATATATACAAGGTGTTGCCCCCAAGATAGCGTTCAGTTGGTTTATAACTCCAATAACTATGGTTTATGGTACTTACAACTATAGTTAATGGGGTTTATAAACCAACAAACATAACTGGGGGGCCCCACCTTGTAGAACCCAGATCGGATCCATGGTGCTGCTTAATATATGGTGTGCCATGGATCCCATCACTATACCCCCTTTATGTTAGCATATATACCAGCACCATGGATCCTATGGGTACTATTCAGATCTCGGAAAAATGATCCTATCTTGCCAGGTGGTGATTCTGAGCATGGACATGCACGAGGAGCGCAATCATAAGATTTGGCAGGATATCAACTTAGACACAGCCGCTGAGATGTTCGAAACATTTTGGGGGGGGCCGGTATTGAGGGAAATGGAAGAAGATGGATTCGGAATCAGCACTTATCCCCACTTTCTGTCTTGCATGTTTTTTTTACACCTATGACAAGTATATGAAAAAAAAAATAATCCAATCCCTATGAAAAACCAATGGATAGACTGGGAGAACGTAGTTTTGAATGGGTTATGGATGAATAGAACCCCAACATTAGTTTTTGGCGAATGATAAGGATCAAAGTGCGATCTGGTTGATTCATGGGAGAAGCGTCAGAGAGTGAAGAAGCTTCATAGTGAGAAGTACCCTCTGGTAAACATACAAAAAACTATGGAAAATCACCATTTAGTTCGTGGATTCTCCCATGAAAAATGGTGATTTTCCATAGTTTTTTGTATGTTTACCAGAGGGTAATGCGAAAGTACCAATGAAACTCCCCGGGGACAATTCAGATTTGATATGTTCCAGTTGGACTGGACCATGACCCGATCCCTGGAAGCTACACCAAGGTGGTTGTCCAGTTGAAATTCATGGTCTCATGGCCATCTTGTGATGTTCGATGACCGCATCTGAGTTTTTGATGCCCATCACAACACAAAAGACAGTGAGTATGACACAAACCAAGCGGGACATGGGGACATGGGCTTTAAGCCGATGTCTAAGAGTTTGGCCAACCATTCCAGCGCCAAATCTTCAAGGAGACGATTTCGGTGTCCAGACAGCATGATTTGTTGGTGAAACATGGTGAAACCATTCAACAGCATCGTCATAAGTCATATTTTATCTACCATGCCGGGATATTCCATTGTTTCATGTGTATGGTTCTATCAATTCTAATATTTTATCTATTTTATCTACTGTACATAGTTCTATTCCATTTGTTTCATTGGTTCCTCTAGATACCGAACTCAGTTCTAGAAATGGCACCTCTCGGCGGTTGCTCACTACCTGATTCTGAGTCATTGCTCTCATGAGAACTAACCTAGGTCATCTGCATATAATTGCTGTAACTATTTCGATATGTGAAACCAGTCCAGATGGCCAGGTATATATATATACATATTATCTACATAGTTATACACGTGTACACACCAAACCACATAGCGATATTTATATGTATATATAGATATACACATCAAAATCATATGTGTATATATATATATATATATATGTATATATATATATATATATGTATATATATCTATGTATATATATATGTATATATATGTATGTATATATCATGAAGTATAGTCAAACCAGTCTATAAATCCAGCTACTTCTATTCCACAATCTAATACAATATCTATCCACAAATACATGTCACCAAATGTCAGAACAGCAACCACCGTTCCAACGTTCCAACGGTCTCTTTTTCGTTCCAAGGTCCACTTTGCAAAGCAGTTCCTGCATCATCACCGGGACCTGCGCGGCGGTTTTCTCCACCGGGCCAAGGTGCACACCAGCCTCCAGGAATCCGAAAAGCTATGGAAAATGGCCATAGATCATAGAAAGAGTGGATCTACCCATTTACAAAATGGTGATTTTCCATCGTTATGTAAACGTTTCGCAGAGGGTATACCATGATACCATACACCTACACATCGCATCTTTGCTGGGGATGAACATTCATTTGCTGTGGTGGATGATTTGTTCGCAGGGTAGGTAATTTGCCAAACCCAAAGCCACAGACGATTCTCGTTGATCAACCATTGAAGCTAGGAGTTTACACCATCCCAACTAGGGAAACACCCAACGAAAAAACCACTTGATTCACTTGATCCCTGGGTTGATCAACAACCAACCATAGTTATCCAGGAATCCATTTATAGATGGGATAAAACATAGAGAATAACCCAGAGAATAACCATAGTTAGTTTGCCATGGGCTCACCTCATCCCCTCATGAAATCCAATGATCCACCAAGCCCTGTTAATCCCATGAAATCAAAGGGTGATCTCACATGAGGCCGTCATCATCCTGCCCTTGATCGACAAAGACATGCAAACAGCACCCGTGCAGGGCTGGGAACTTCGGCGCATGGTGCCTTGAATCGCGATGCAGGGTGGAAACCGGGGTGCAACCGGCTGTAAAAGGTGCCTTCCCATCACCCTGGGCTGATCAAGAACCATAGTTACCATCTGGTTATTTAACAGTTTGCCATGGAAAATCCACCCAGTTTTAAGAACGGTAAACCATCTATTTCTATGGGCCATCTATACCATGGCAAACTGTTAGTCATAACCAGAGGGTATCCATTTATAGATGGGATAAAACCCAGAGAATAACCATAGTTGGTTTTTGTGGTTAGGAAATGGGCCAAACAAAAAAACTAACGGTTATACATGGGATCACACCGCATAAATGGTTCTAAGTGGAAATTCCCTACTAAACCATGGTTTCGTTGATTTTGGGGTGCTGAAGATTAGGGGCAAGGGATTAGAATGATTAGATAATTCCGGGAAAAATAGGTGATTGGACCATTGGACTTTTCGAATGATTTATTTGCAACATTGATGTGTGGTACTTAGATGGGCCATGCGATGTTGCCGATTCCTGGTTAGTAACTGGGGATTAACTAACCTTCAAACAATCCCAATGAAATAATCCATGGCTACTAACTAGTTAATAAACTAACACTATAGTTAATCTAAGCCATTTACTAACCAGTCACTATTAATTAAGCCAATATAACCCTCATTATAGATGGGTTAGTATAGCCAGTTCATAAACTCCATGGCCCATCTAAGTAGAGCTTCAGTTGTTTGACATCGACCACTTGGGAGATTGTTACAGGTCAACTTACAGATACCACGTTGGTGACAACAGGTCGACTCAATGACTGGGTGTGTCTGAAAATAGTGTAGCCCTAAACCCAATGGTAAATGATCATGATCCCTATATTAAATGGCTATAATTGGGAATATACCCTATTTTCAGACAAACCCATATGGGGAGATTGATGGAGGTTGGTTTACTGACAAATCATCAAACATCAAGGTGTGCGACAGTCAAACATGCTGATTCAAGCAATCAAAGTCATGCTTCAAGCAACATCAGTGAGCATGCAATTCAAACAACATGGATATATACTCTCTGGTAAATTAACAGTTGGACCCTGAAAACACATTTGTTTTGGTGGAAACTAGTCTTTCAACCCCATTTTTAGCCGGGGTCTATGTTAATTTACTGGAGGGTTTCTGTTTCCACCTGGATGATCATTGAAGTTTGCAAGTGGTTATTGACTAGACTATGACTCAAAAAATCACAAATTTTACAGTGCCCTGCTGATGTTGGGATATAAGTGATCTAAATTGGTATAGTATACTCACTAAACTTTAATCTTAACTAGTTGAATCATCCTAAGTATGGACGAAAATGTGCAGAACCCCCCTGATCAGCGGGGTCACACCTAGCTTGCGTTTAGATGTTGCCTCAGATGAACCTCTATTTGAGTTATAGTCCAAAAATGGCATACAGACCAGAAACGACCAAACCCTTTTCTTCAGCTGGGAAAATGCTTTGTTTTGATTCATTTTCGAAAAATGGGATCAATGACGACCTCATGACCAACGCCTTTTGTTACCCTCTGGTAAACTAACATAACTATGGAACATGACCATTTTCAATGGGAAAATCCACTATAAATGGTGATGTTCATTGATTTTCCATAGTTATGTTAAATTACCAGAGGGTAAGGAAAATGGCTAGTTCTAAGTCATTGGATTCCCCAACTTGTTGGCGACGAGGTGGACTCCGATACGATCCTCACGACCAACGTCATCGCCACGCGGAAGTGGACGAATCCCATCGAGTAGCCCCGGCGTTTTTTTTGTTTCGGCGATCGAGTTGGGAGTGGCTAGATGGGCCATGGAGTTGGTTAACTGGATTATAGAAGTTTATATTGGCCCATCTATAATGGGTTAGATAAATAATAGTGACTGGTTAGTGACTGGTTATACTAACCCATCTATAATGAAGGTTATATGGGTATGGATCAATACCTATTAATACCATTTTGAGTGGGATGAACATCCATAAATCCCAGCTATTTTGATGTGAACAGAAGGGGTACAAGGTTTTGACACACTGCCATATTGGCTATAAATAGTGACTGGTTAGTAAATGGATTAGTTGATAGTGACTGGTTAATAGTGACTGATTAGTGGATTATAGAGGATTAATTAATAGTGACTGGTGAGTAAATGGGTTAGATTAACTATAGTGTTAGTTTATTAACTCGTTAGTAAATGGATTATTTCATTGGGATTGTTTGAGAGTGACAAATCCCCAGTGACTAACCAGGAATCGTTAAATCCCATGGCCCATGGCCCAATCTAAGTTTTTTGTTTTTTTTGCGCAACATACAGATGATCATGAACATGCATGTGGTCGTAACATATGGTTCTAATATGATCTAATATCGGATCTATTTGTCATAATCTATGGATATCTATGGCTAGGTGGTTTAGCCAACATTTTGGGATGAGTTTTATTGTATAACCATGATGTATAAGCAACCTGTTTTCGTGATTTGATGATATTATTACAGATATAGTTTGATAATATTTTACTATATCATGATATAATACCATTTTGTGATGATAACAGATATAGTTTGATGATATTATACATACAATTTATGGGATGATAGGTATCTATCAAGAAATAGATCTAGATGATAACATATATACTTGATGATAACAGAGTAAAGATACCAAACTAGAAAAATAGTATAGTTTGATGATAACAGATATAGTTTGATAATACATAGAGGGATGATTATATGGAGGTTTCCTAAAATAGGGGTACCCCCAAATCATCCACTTCTAGATGGGATTTTCCATTATAAACCATCCATTTTTGGGTTACCCCCCATTTATGGAAACCACCATATATAGTGCACATCAATCTACATAAATCTTCTTACATTGGCTACATGTCAATCCAATCGGTTGTTTTCTTACCTGGCCCAAGATATACACGGTACGACACGGTCGTAGTTGTCGATAAGTTGGGATGTACTTAAGTTTAAGTCCAATCATGGCAGCAGCAAATCCAAATACTACCCTCTGGTAAACTAACATAGCTATTGAACATGACCATTTATAGTGAGTTTTCCCATTGAAAATTGTGATGTTCCATAGTTATGTTAGTTTACCAGAGGGTAAACTGAGTGAAAAAAGGGCCATGTCTTTGTCACCCATGCAGGTTTGAGGACGTTTGGACCGTCACGCAGCTCTTTCAGGCGCGGCAAGCAGCAGGGCTGGAGACATCACCTCAAAGCGCCAGCTATTGGTAAGATTATCAAGGAGCGGATTCAAAAGGTCATGATATAATTGGTATATGAACTGAGGGTCTAGAATCTAGAACAGATAAATAGATAGACAGATACATAGATGCGCATTTTCTCTATACACATGCAAACATGGACAGTCATAGATATCCAACTTATTCCAATTCAAGAACGTTGATAGCGTAAACAGCCCCTATGAAGCAAGCGTTAAGATTCTTCGTGCATGATGATTGTTCCGCAGGAAGGATCTTTGAACCGATTCTTTGGCATGACTCTTGGCATCCGTTGCTGAAGCTTTCCCGGAAGGTAATCTACTGTGGCTGGCCATGAAAAGTACCAATCAACAATGACAATCTCAGTTTAACATCTTTTTTTGGTGCTTTCCAACATATGAAATATGGTTCTAGAATGTATATTTTATACATATATATATAATATTATATAATATGTATATATATATATTTAATATGTATATATATATATATATCATATGCATATATAATATATATATATATATATTTATATAATTATATATATATATATATGTCTATCTAGATCTAGATCTACTATTTGTAAAACGGCAAGCTCATATAATATCACCATCCACGGTTCATCCATTGGGGCTTCAATAATATCTCCACCGTCACTAGTTTGTTCCTTTTTATGATAAGCAGAAACAAACGCCATGAAACACTTATTTGAATATGCTGGATCATAGCTGGATCATAGTGTTTGTTTCCTATGTATGTGCTATGAACACAGATACACAGTATATATATATATGTACATGATACATATATGTCTAATAAGTATAATATATCTAATTCATCTCACTTTTGTTGGTTTCGCTACATGTTCTTCTAGGTTTCGCAAACTCCATATACATATCCCCAACATTTTTCCCACTCACCGGCTTCACAGAGGATTTACCTATCATCTAGATTCTAGATGTTTATTGAGAACCTATACGAAATGTAGATAAATGATACCCTCTGGTTATTTAACATAGCCAAGGAAAATGGCCCGTCTATAGATGATTTTCCCATTAAAACCTCCATTTATAAGGGATTTTCCATGGCTATGTTGAATAACCAGATGGTAGATATATCACCCTCCAGCTGTACGAGCAAATCCTATGAAAAATATCGACGGATCATGGGATGAAAAAAGGGGACATGGTGGTCACCTCAATCGCCCAGTGCCCCCCAGTGATGTTTGTTTGTTTATAACCTCCATTAACCAGCTTGATACGTCTACCATAAACCCAAGTTATGTTCACCAACTTAGCTCACAAAATCCCATGAAGTCCCATCAAAATCACCATTCTTCTCACTTAAATCCCATGACATCACCATTAAAAAAAATCACATCATTCAACTTGGCTATTCTCACCTTAATACAAACATCTTCATCCCCATGTTCCTCCCATTTACCCTCTGGTAATTTAACGTAGCTATTGAAAATGACTATTTATAGTGAGTTTTCCCATTAATAGCATGGTGATTTTCCATAGTTATGTTAGTTTACCAGAGGGTATTCACCATGTTTCTTCGTGGAAATCTCCCGTTGCCGGTGGCGCCGAGGAACCCGGAGGCCCAGGGCGCCACGTCGCTCTTCGAGGACCGCTGGATGGCCTTGGCGCCGCTGAACATGTCGCCGCTCTTCGCGGCGGGGCACGTCATCGCCACCACCACGGTGGATCGCTTCCTGATGGACGCCCGGCCGGTGGCCACCGGTGGGTTGGGATGGATGGGTTGGGTAGACGGGCCATGGTAACTATAGTTATTTTATGGATGATAATTGGTATATAGAGGGTTATAGTTATATCCCCAGTTGAGCAAAAATTCGAATCTACTTAGATGGGCCATGGGATTAGCGATTCATGGGATTTGTAACTGGGGATTTTATCTAAGCCTCAAAAAAACCCAATGAAATAATCCATTTACGAACTAGGTAACTAACTCCATGGCCCATCTAAGTATGTTTGGTGGTTTTCTTAGCTATGTTGGCGCCATGGTTGGCTTGTGAAGCCTATGCTTGTGAATAAGCTGGTGGATCGGAAGGGGGAACGGTATGGGGGATGGGGGATGGGGAAGCATGGGGGTTAATAAAGCCCATTAACTATACTTATCATAAAGCCTAGTTACTGGAGTTACAAACGAACTTATCTAACAAAACTTAGCTGAGTTGATGAGCATAAGTAAGTGAAGTCTATGGTTTATGGTAGATATGTCGAATCAATTCATAGGGTTTATAAACCAACGTATAAGTGTGGGGGCAGCACCTGGTAGGGATGGATGGGAGAGATGGGGGTTTGGTTGGGGAGTGGGCATGGGGCTAGGGATGGTGGAAATAGATGAAATAAAACATAATATTGTGTTGATGTATTTAAATTTAAATTGCACTCTGTCAGTTTATTTGTTTGGGGAAACAACTGAACAAGGAAAAACTGACGGTTTGCCTTCCCAAGAAAGTCATTACACAACAATTGTCAACAATAAAATCATATAAAATCCTTGATGTGGCAGTAAGCAACCAAGACTTGCCATCTTTAACCCAATTCCATTTCTATTGCACAGTAATGTTTGGACGCCAAAAAAATGTGGGCAAGAAACCAGATGTTCCTCCGCAAAACCTTGGTGTAATTGCCGGAACATCTTCGTTTTCCAATGGGATTCTACCCGGGTCGCCCACCAGCCCTTGATCCTTCAGAGACCTTTGAATATCAAGATGCTGCATGTTTGGCCAGATCCAATGCTTGAATCGGTGCACATCACCAAGCCATAGCAAACCCATTTTGTTGCATGTGGAATGAACGCCTGTGGCATGTGCAGCCGTTGAAGATTGTCCAGACTGGAAATGTTGAAGAAACACTATGGACTGTGGAGCGTTGATTGTCATTGTCAAAGGTCTTGTGTGCATATGTACAGTTTTGGCATGTCCTTTATGACAGCGTTTATCCTTGTTTCATCCAGCATGATTCATGCACTTTTTCTCCACATCTTTGTGTGGGGTTCCTGTTTTTGGTTCTGTATCCCGTCCACCTCTCCTCCTTCCGCGCGCTTCGTCACACACAACTTTGTCACACACCATCTTTCAAACACAACTTTGTCACACACACCATCTTTCAAACACAACTTTGTCACACACCATCTTTCAAACACAACTTTGTCACACACCATCTTTTAAACACAACTTTGTCACACCATCTTTCACACACAACTTTGTCACACACCATCTTTCACATACAACTTTGTCACACACAACTTTGTCACACACCATCTTTGTCACACACAATCTTTGTCATACACACACCATTTTTCACATACAACTTTGTCACACACCATTTTTCACATACAGCTTTGTCACACACAACTTTGTCACACACCATTTTTGTCACACACAACTTTATCACGCACCATCTTTCAAACACAACTTTGTCACACACCATCTTTCAAACACAACTTTGTCACACACCATCTTTGTCACACACAACTTTGTCACACAGCATTTTTCACACACACAATTTTGTCACACACCATCTTTCACATACGACTTTGTCACACACAACTTTGTCAAACACAATCGTTGTCACAACATCTTTCACACACAACTTTGTCACACACCATCTTTCACATACAGCTTTGTCACACACAACTTTGTCACACACCATATTTGTCACACACACACAACTTTGTCACACATCATTTTTCACATACAACTTTGTCACACACCATCCACACACCATCTTTGCCACATCCACCTTCGGGAGCAGAAGCATCAGCCCCCCAGGCCATAATTCAATCATGTTCCGTGATGGCTACTAGCCTTTTCAACACCATGAAAAATCAGCCCATAGTTTCTCATCGGAAAAAAAAAACATGAAATCCCTGGATTTCGAAGGAAAGTTTCTTCAACCCGGACGCCATGATCATCGTGGAGCGTCTCTTTGGTCTGGCTGGGTTGCTGGGCGGCGACGGCCTGGGCGATTTTCTATCGGGATTTCATCATCTAATCATCAGTTCTTGGGATTCTATGGTGATTTCAGCAGCAGAATGTGGTGATTTATAATGGGATTTCACTATGAACCATGGTGAATTATTCGGATTTATCCATTCAAACATGTGAGCACCCTTGAGAAAAATAGACATGTGAGATACTGTGCCAAATTGTGCGGCAAAGTCGTGGCAATGGTCAATTTCCCTGATTTGTTATGTCAAAATTCTACTGAAACTGTAGCACTAGAAGAAACCTAGGAAACTAAAGATTGAATTCTACTGAGTATACTGAGTAGCAAATTACTTTTTATTTTTCGATTATTTTTTTTGTTGGGGGATGACCATCAGCAAACAAATATTGGATCGATTCCGCAAACATTGGATGAACATGGGCCAGCAACACAGCAAGACATGAGTAGTTGTACAGCTTCGTAAGTGGCACATGATAAGTACCGATATACAAGTGGTACTTGCAAAATTGTATCCACTTATATCCATGTGTTGAATTGGGGTGAATCAGTATACTCAGTTTTTTCCAGCCGTAGAAGAAAAATACATCTGGTTGGTGGTTTGGAATATTTGGATTATTTTTTCATTTCATATATGGGATGTCATCCTTCCCATTGACTTTCATATTTTTCAGAGGGGTGGCTCAACCACAACCAGATATGATTCGCTTCGGTGTCCAAGATCTCAACTGAGGTTGACCATCGGCACCAAGGTGGGACAGTGATTCCGGAGTAATCAGATACCCGAGATGGTACAGCAACACAACTGATGGGAAAATCACCATTTTTCATGGCTAAATCCACTATAAATGGCCATTTTCAATAGCTTTAATGTTTACCAGAGGTTTTGTATGTTTACATAGCAAACTGGAAAATCACCATGTCTGACATAGGTAAATCAACTATACATTGCAATTTTCGTTGTGTTAAATTACCAGAGGGTTATGTACAACAAAGAGAAAACTCAAATGGTGAGGACTTGAATGCTTGAGAGTCATTGGGGAGAAAGCTTGACGTGAATGGTCGTTGATCTTACTCGATTTGAGTGCTGTTTGATTGTCTTGTTTCGTTGATGGGTTGATTTAGTTTTTATAACTGGGTGGTGGTTTCGAACATTTTTTTTTATTGTTCCCATCATATTGGGAATGTCATCATCCCAACTGACTTTCATATTTTTCAGAGGGGTTGAAACCACCAACCAGAAGATGTCTCTGCTTGGCTTTGGGCAAATTGGACGGGATGGAGTGGACTGTTTTGTTTTGAATGCTGTCGTCATGATTTCCATCATGCTGGGTGAACACTTCACCAAGATTTTGCGAACGACGGGGGTTGTTGCAATTCAGCTCAAAACCAACAATGCAGATTCTCTAAGATTGACACCGTCATAATTGGTTGATATTGGTTGTATCATGTGTTATACCGATGATGTTGTTTAAACAGCGCCTTTTGCTGCTAAACATACTATGTTTTGCTTGTTGGTGTTTGTAAGATTTGACAACCCCCCAACAAATCCAACTTTCGTTAAAAATCCCTCAAATCACCTGTTTGTCGCTTAAATCCCATTATATACATATACTTACATATATATATACATCACCACTTTCTTTGGTTAATTTCTGTTGTTTTACCAGCGGTTTCGTTGCGTTTTTGTTGCGCAAAATGGTGAGCCATTGCTGGATCCGGTTAGGCCAAAGGTGGCTTGGGCAGCTTGAGCAACGCGACTCTTGGCAGAAAGTCCTCGCCAGCTTCATCACAGGTGCATCAATGTGAGATATAGTGGATATGATGATGTATATATACTTTAATATATATATATATTCATATATATATATATACTTTGATATATATATATATATATATGATTATATATATATATACAGTATAATAAATATATAGATTATAGATTTTGTTGCGCAGTGCAATATAAATTGTATCCTTATTATCCTTATTACTTTTTATATTCCCCTGTAGCACTGATATTCATCTATAAATCTATGATATGCTGCAAAATTCCATCATGTTCTGGGGTATAGGATCTTGTAACCGTGCTTACGTGTTTGTTCCAGCCCTCCGTAGCAAAAAAATCGAAGGGACCATATTTAGATCCATTTATATATCATTCACCCAGACCCTCCAAATACCTCAAGACAATGATATTCAAGACAATGATATAAGTAGTAAACTTGTAAACAAAAACACATTTTTTGATGGTACTTGGATCTAGGTATACATATATATATATTATACATCTATATTATATTATATAATATATATTATATTATATAATATATATCATATTATATATAATGTATATTATATTATATATATATATTATATTATATATATATTATAAAAAATATTGTATATATAATTTATATAATTTATAATATAATTTATTTATTAATTATATATATTATAAATATTATATATATATATATGTATTGAGAATTCAATAGGGGATATCAGCCCTACACCTAGACACCCTGTCTATCCGCAAGCCAGTCTGTTTCCTTTTCCACTCAAAGTCCCGATCCCACCCACCTCGACCTAGAGCCATGCATG
>Ga0126342_10004781_pt1 | contig 23315 bp, 16 predicted proteins | sample Cyp1metagenome_FD_92528 | JGI IMG/M metagenome (GOLD analysis project Ga0126342, IMG submission 92528) | Coral microbial communities from Lord Howe Island, Old Settlement Bay, Australia - Cyphastrea 1 metagenome | ecosystem: Host-associated > Invertebrates > Cnidaria > Coral ...
AGTATTAGGGGGGAGAACCCACAAATGGTAGGTTGATTTTTGAATTGTTTTTTAAAGGGGATCAATTAAAAGTCAAATTGGCCAAACTGAAATTTTCGGAAATTGGAGATGGATGCCTGTTTTCAGTATTAGGGGGACGTTTAGTATTAGGAGGAAGGGATTACATATCCCTGCCTAAGGTTGTATATATAACCGTGGTGTTTTTCACCAGGTACCAGCATCCAGTTGCAATCTTGAAATCTTGTCATGTTACTGTGGTTAAGAAAAAAAATACCTCATCAACATGTGAATATGTTTGAACCTCCCAAATTATGCAAATATAAAACACTCATTACTATATAATTAATTGGATTGATATAATTGGAAACATAAAGATAGTCTTAAAACTCATTGTACTTGTATCTGCAATACCCCAAGTCAAGTAGATAACAAGTGGATTCTAATATCTATCTATACACTTGGATATGCATACACTTGGATATGCTTGGGGCTTGGGGTATATGGGGATGGGTCAAAACCCATGGATCTTACCATATGACTGCGGGAATAACCATCCATAAATCCCGGCTATGACTTCGGGTACCATCCGGGTACCATCCGGCTACCATTGATGGTTTTGACCCATAACCGTAAGTGGATTCTATGTGTTCCCCACTATATATTATTATAATTATTTCCACTATATACGTGTATATATATATATATATATGTATTACATGTATATATATTACATATGCATATATATTCCATATATATATATATATCAATACATATGTATATAATTATACATATTTATACATATATATATATTACATATATATATATTTATTAATATTTATTATATCCAATAAGACTATAGACTTATATCATGTATCTTACCATCCCCACGGTCGTGCACGCACTGCTGGCCGTTTTTAGCGTCGCTGAGGCCGGCAGCGCTGCAGCGGTGGAGGCGCGGAGCTAAACGAAGCTGGCTGAGGGTCAACGTATACATCGATGTGGAAAAGGGGATTACCCTCTGGTGAACTAACATAGCAATGGAAAACGGCCATTTATAGTGGATTTTCCCATTAAAAATGGGGATTTTCCATAGTTATGTTAGTTTACCAGAGGGTAATGGATCTCAATGAACATGGTGATTTTATGGATTTATAGTGGTTAGTAATGGTTAATGGTTCATATAACCATCAGCCAACATCTGGATAGTATACTTAATGGATTGTTAATGGGATTTAATGGACTTTAATGGACTTTAAAGGGATTTAGCCTCTGGTAACTTAACATAGCTATTGAACAATGGCCCATAGTTATGTTAATTTACCAGAGGGTAGATGTGGAAAAGGCCATGAAAAACCATGGACAAAACCCATGAAAACACATAAAATTATAGATCATGATCATTGTTTTTTTAATTTTCCAGGGGTTAAAACCCATAGGGTTTTTCACATCGATGTACAAGTTTAGCCCAGGGTAAGTTTCCAACGGGAAATCCACGAAATCCATGGGGATCTAATAGGGAATCACTTGGAACATCCAATGGGAAACTGGAAATCAATTCAGGGAATATGTGTCTATGTGTTTCTATTTAGGGGGAGATTCCTGGATCGCAAACCAAAAACATCAAACATGGGATTTGTTTTCTTCTAATGGTGGTAGAATAGAATGGGAATATTGTTTAGGTGGGAACAGCATTTCACCGAACACCGATTTAACAACATGATTTGACGTGATTTGACAAAGCTATCTTCATCAACAACGGGATTTCACATGACATTTACATGATTTTACCAAACAATAGTGGTATTATTAGGGAATCATATAGGAGAAGGAGGATAGATCATCTTGAGGAATTCTGACGACCGCACTGGACGTTAATTTCTCGTTTTTGCTGGTTGAATCCTAATGTTTTGCTACTTTAAAGCCTACTTTTTTCATGACGAAATTGACATCCCCCAAATTTTTGTTTGCTGGTTAACTCCCTTTTTGCTGCTTTCAACTTCGATAGTTTTTGATGAATCTCCATTGTTCTATGATGAAATCATCCTGAATCCATATGTATCCAAGTTTTTACCCATGTTTTCCCTCTGTGTTCCCCCGTGTTTCCCTGGCGAAGTGCCCCATGTTCCGTCGCCGTCGCCGTCGCTTCCGCGAGGCCTTGCTGCGCAACGCAGCCCACGAAGAGGCCGTGGGCGAAGATGTCTTCATCGCGCTGCAGCGCAGTAGCATCTCGGATTACTATTAGTAATAGTATATAATAGTTAATAGTGGTGCTTGTACATGATTAGTTAATGGGTATACGGTACAATAGTGATGTAATAGTGACATTGTTATATAATAGATTATAATAGTCAATATATGTATATACAGACATAGAGGGATAAACGTTTTGTGATATATAACCATTTGGTGATAGTTTATATGTTTGTCATGATCATGGGATCATAGAATGTCATTACTTATATACTTAATACTATATATAGTGGTTAGTAGTGGCTTATGTTGGTGAAAACACGGTGTAACACTAACAACAATAGATGAAGAATAGATAGTTGAAATTATAACCTCTACTTAATCTATAGTTAATATATGTTAATATACAGTTATTATCATAGTCCGTATTAATGACCACTCTAATCTTAATATTTATGCAATAATGCGGTGCACCCAATCCCCAATGCCCGACCATGTAGAGTTGGTTTATACTACCCATATACGGTGATTTTGGGGATAACAATATCTCATTATCATTATCATGTTGGCTTATATCAATACGACTAATTACAGTATGATGGATTATGAGTTATATAATCGGATAACCATCATTAAATGATAGTATCATCGCCTAATGGATCAGCATGTGTGGTTAACGGGAATGTATAATTAATGGTATCTCATGTCTGATATTAGGGAGAATATACATCGGGTTGTAAGGGATTATAATTAGGGAATTACGATATAATGCAGTTAATCACCTTGGGGTATGTAATCATTGATGTCTAACCATTATAATTCAGTATCACACAGACTGCAACTGACAGCGATGATGATGATGATGATGGTGATGATGATGATGATGATGGTGATGACCGATTCTCTGAGGCTGTTGGGACTGGAGATTCTCCTCCAATTTCCCTCGTGTGCCAAGTGGTTTGCCACCGACGTTTCGCTGGAAGAATGGATCAAGGATACATATGAATGGTGCTGCCCAAAATTGAAGATGGGGAAGTTAGCAGACAAATCCATATGAGTTTTCACACCTTTGCGGAGAAGGTGTCCGGAAGAATGCGAGTATGCGAATGAGCAATTTCGCAAGAAGGTCAAAGCTACTCCTCGCACTCAAGGACCAGACTTGTGTCCCTTCCTGCTTCATTGCGTGTGGATGTCTTTCTCGATGATGGTTATGTCTATGACCGGGAATTTGAACGGCGCTGAGGCTGATGTGGTGCATCCGAGAAATGCTTGTTTTTGAATGAATCATCTAAGATGTTTTTTTTTTCATGGCATGTTCTTGCGTTTTTTCATCATTTTGTGGTATAACTAGTCATCTTATCTGCAACTGGAAAAGAAAAGTAAGGAATATATATATATATATATGGGTATGGATCAATACATATTAATACCATTTTTAGGAGGATGAACATCCATAAATCCCAGCTATTTTGATGTGAACTACAGGGGTGCAAGGTTTTGACACACTGCCATATATATATATATAGATAGTGGCATCTCGAATCCGGTCCTTCGGGATCTGGGGATCATGAGTGGTTGAATCAATTTTACCGACATTTTTTCGGATTTCAATGGGAAACGGTTATTTTTATGAACAACGCAATGGATTGAGATATATCATTTGGATATAATTAAATTATGATATATAGATATCAAATGGTCACATAATGGATGATCATAGCGAGGATTATGATTGTAACTGATATGTTTTTCATGATTTTCTCATTTAGCGAGGTATTGTCATCTTGTGACGGGCTGAAACAAGTCCGCCATAGCTACTGAAGATGGCCCATTGAGTTCGTTGCCTCAGGTGGAGATGAAGAAAGCAGGGATCTCAGGGGGGCAAAACACGAAAACCCTTTGCAGCTGGGGTGTTGGGAACAGCCTCATTGTTGTTGTTGGATAGAGATAATATGTATATATATAGTACCATAATTAATAGTACTGCTGCGATATGTGTATATATATATGTATATATATATATATATGTATATATATATATATATGTATATATATATGTATATATATATATATTGTATATATATATAGATACGATGGCAACGGGTCATGTCTGGTCACAAAAAAAAACAAAACATTGTGTACCCAGCAGAGTCTGGCCTTTTTCGGTGTAAAACATGTAGCCAGATAATTGCCACAGTAACATGTGGCAACCATGTTTGTTCCCAGATTCATTGAGCGATTTTATCCATCAAACATTGCCACCACCAATTGAGTAACTTTATGTTTTCCCATTTCGGGGAGGTGAAAGTGGATGAAAGTGGAACCTGGAAGATCGATCTATCCTTGATGAATATCAAACATTAATCCACAAAGACTCATATGAAGGATTTAATATAGGATATTGAATCCTACATATGAATATGTTTAATATTAATCCTACTCATATTTTTGTTTCATTAAATCTCAAAGATTTAACAGACCAAAACGGGGGATATTGTGATATTGATGAATGAGACATATAAGACCCACCACTGATGGGGATGTGGTTCTGATGGATATCAATAAGATAGAACCTCCGGTACTCAACCCATTTAGTTCGATGATTTTCCCAGCGAACTAAACCTCCATTTAGTCTGAGGGTTTTTCAGCTAGGCATGTTTGATTGCAAGGATTAATCCATATTAATCCAGAATCTGAAGGGCCTTTGTTTTTTTCTGTCAACTGCACTCCGTGATTTTCCGTAGCGGCTACCGTAGCGGTTCACAGCGCTCCGTTCGAACCTCGCATGCTCCAAGCCGAAGGTCGGAAGCAGATCGCTGAGCACTTGCGTGAGCACGTGGGTGAGGAGCCGGGCTGTCGTTGACCCAGGGCTTTGGTGGGCCAAGGTCTAAATGGTGGAAAACATTAAAATCAAACGTATCTCATTATGTCACTTAATGATCCGAATTGTACTGGTAGTTTTTTCTGAAAGATTTTTGGAATATCTAGTGTACCTTGAAAAATTGGTACACTGTGGACTGTAGATACCCGGAACACTAAGACGATTTACCAGGGTGCTCGGGGAAGGCCACGGGCCTCAACCATGTGAATGATGTTCCCCGAAGCATGGGGATGGATCAAGTTACTTATGAAATACCCTCTGGTAAACTAACAGTTTGCTATTGAAAATGGCCCATTTATAGTTGATTTGCCCATTAAAAATTGTGATTTTCCATAGCTATGTTAGTTTACCAGAGGGTATCACAATTTTGGGGATGAGCACAGACCCCAGCTATTTTGGTGTGAATTGCAGGTGCTTGAGTCTTGACCTCATGACCCAACACAAGCACCCTTTTGCTGCAACAAGTTTGCCATCAGCTTGCTTCCAGTCAATCAAGGGCTAAAAGGCTTGTTTGAGTTTGAATGCCAGAATATTTGTTCGATTCCTCACGTGGATTTGACCTCCAACCCATGTATACATAGTCAATGGCATGTTATCGCGAAGCGACCCTTGCTGGGACAGCAGCACCTGTTTTTCAAGGACTAGATGAACATCCCGCCAACATAGACCCCAAGAATCTCCCATTTCTAGAGGAAAAGAAAATAGTGGAGGATAGACATATATACCATATATAATTATATATATATATCCATATATAATTCTGTATGTATATATTATATATATACACACATTTATATGATATTTATATGTTCTTCCCATTGGAACCCTTTCTTTAGACCCTTTTTTCATTGTTGACCCTTTTCCAGGTCACCATGGAAACGCGGAAGGATGGCCCATTTGCCAGGCGTCCTCGCACCAATGGCCCAAGCATAGGCAGTACCAAGAAATCATCGGATGTTGGGAATAAGCGCTTTAGTGGCGTGTTTCAGAATGAGAATGTGAATCTTCAAAGCGATTGTTTGGTCATCTAGGACAACATCATTCGAATGATGTTTGATTGCTAAACTGGTTAACCACTTCTTTGCTCAAAATGGAGAGACGTATCTTACATGCCGGTGTTACAAGGGCCCCACTCGAAAGTGCATGTATCAAAACATACGTGCTCCGCAACTGCCAATAATTACGGTTCTGTCCTTTCTATCTTTTTGGATTGCTTGAATCCGCTTTAACATACATGGTTAAATAAAGGTCAGCCATGTTCCAAGTGTTTTTAAGGCCAACCTGAAACTCGAGACAGATCAGTTAGTGTTTTCAGATGTGACACTTTGGAGCTATGGCCGGGCCCGGCATCTTCAACAGGAGCGGGGCTGTGCGTTGTTCGGCTTGGAGGGTGGTCATTCATGGTCAAATAGCAGTGTGTCAAAACCTTGTACCCCTGGTGAACATCAAAATAGCTGGTAAATGGATGTTCATCCCCCTAAAAATGGTACTAATAGGTATTGATCCATACCCAAATAGGAAGTTTTTTGTTCTGGCCCGCAGAAGATCATCTGAAGTAAATCACCTTCAAAATAGTGGCCATCTTTTTGAGTGTTCGTGTATGTACTCTAGAATGCCAGAGTAGTGGTTGGTGTTCCGTTCCCCTTATGCTCAGATGATTAAATCAGTGTTGAAGCCCGAGAAAGGGGTCAGGCGGAGATAGGAAGGACCCATATAGAATCATAAAGGTGCCCTAGTCTTGCTGGTTGTTTGATGGATACAACAGGGATCAACCGCATTAACCATAGACACATCTAGCGGAAACATCCGGAAACCATAGTTCACTGAGTTGGGGGCCAACTTTACTATCTAGGGGGCCTCACCTTGGATTGTAAATGGTATGCCAAACCGATTTTTTTTTTCCCAGAGGGACACCATTGGAATGAACCTTCTCAAAGTAGGGTTCGTTTGAGATAGTTGGGGACTGTCAATGTTGGCAGCTTGCACAAACAACATGTACCAGGTAATAGATTATTCAGCCAACACCCCCAAAGGTGGCACCCAAGAATTTCCGGGTTTGTTAACTACCAACGAACCACCAACATCCACGTGAAAACGATCACCTTTGAGGAGCTATGTTATCCCATGAAGTACAGTACGTGAAAAAACCATCGGCACTGCGGTCGGACCGTGCCGAAAATCCATCCTGATGTCCGAAATCCATACCGCAGTGATGTTCATCCCTGTTGACCTTCAGGTTTTTCCAATGTTTTGAAGGACACATTTGCCAGGCTTTGCCTACAATTTATTGGGGTTGACCTTCGTCATCTATGATTTTTTTAGGGACGGAAAGGTGGCCCTGAAAACCTTTGCGTTTCAATTCATATCGAACTGCTTCCTCTACTTAATCAAAATTCAACACATGTGTTTGCTTCAAGAATGGAACACACATGTATCATAATTTATCATTTATCAGTTGGATATTGTCATTGTCCCCATCTGGTTGGTGGTTTCAAACATTGTTTATTTTCCAGAATATATGGGATGTCATCCTTCCCATTGACTCATATTTTTCAAGATGGCTATTGCACCACCAACCAGGTCAGTTGGATATTGAATGACTCATATTTTTCAAGAATGGAACACACACATTTATCAGTTGGATAGTGTCATTGTCCCCATTCAAAACTCCCAAAAAAAATTGGGGGGCCCAACATTTCCACCGGAGGACCCGCATTCCCCTGGATGCGGACGAGCCCATTCCGGAGGCCACCGAGAACACCTGGAAATCCAAGGCGCCAAGAACTGCCCCATCGTCCCCAGCCATAAACATAGGGATCCTGTGGGTTGATTGGGAGGTTGGGTATCCCTCTGGTAAACATACAAAAAACTATGGAAAGATCCACCATGTTTAATGGGAAAATCCACTATTTCGACTGGCTCATTTTCAATAGCTATGTTAAATTACCAGAGGGTAACAACTATAGTTGACAAACATACGTATGGATTTTCTGATTGGTGGTGACTGGAACCATGGAATTTTTAATGACTTTCCATTCAGTTGGGAATAATAATCCCAACTGACGAACTCATATGTTTCAGAGGGGTAGGTATACCACCAACCAGTAAACCATCCCCCAGTCATCACCATTTTTATGGATGGTGATTTTGCCATGGGAAGGAGCTAAGGAGCTATACAGTAGCCATAGTCCCTACAATCTACAAAATGCGGACCATGTTATTTTTTTGTTATCCATATATATATAGTATAGTATAGTATAGTAGAGTAGAGTAGAGTAGAGTAGAGTAGAGTATAGGATAGCATAGCATAGCATAGTATAGTATAGCATAGCATAGCATAGCATAGCATAGTATAGTATAGTATAATATATATATATATATATGTATATATATATGTATCATATATCTCATTGATATCGCATATCATTCCCAAAGCCATGTCCCATAAGAATGCAAATTTCTGTCTAGTTACAACCACCTAATTACCCTAGTTGCACCAGTTCAGCAACTTCGCACCTTGCAGGATGCAGCGGGGAAGCCAGTGCCCGCCGCCCCGAAGACGCCGAACACGGTGAGCATGGCGAACACGGCGCAGGAGTGATGCATGTTGAATGTCCACAGTTGGAAAAGAGTGACATTTGTGGGTTTCCTAAAATGATGGTACCCCAAAATGGATGGTTTATAAGGGAAAATCCTATGAAAATGGATGATTTAGGGGTACTCCCCCCCATTTTAGGAAATGTGCATTTGGGTTTTAAACCACTCAGGACAATTGGGATATACATCCAAGTAGAAAAAGTAAGTCTGGTTGTAACTATATATATATTGTGTGTGTGTTGGATTTATGCTGGATTTCCATAGTTCGGTGGGTGAACATATTCCAATGAACATAAAACAGGGCCCCGTCCTGCAAAAAGATGATCTTGCACGAGCTTATTGATTGTTTTCGAGGTATATATATATCTTAATTTGCCATGTCATCGAAGAGGCACTTGATCAACAAAAGCTGTGACTAGATCACTCAGTAAGTTGGCATATATAATGATACAATGATTTATCTATATCTATAATATATGTATATATGTATACATCCATATATACATATATATGTATGTATATATTTAGTAATCATTACACACATTTGTATAAGTATATTGACAAATGTACGTCTATACATTTATATATCTATACATATAAATATATAAATATATATATATACACCATCTATCATTACTTTGAATATAATACATAAATATATATATATATATTCCATTGTACATTCGTGAACTTTGATAGTTTACCAGCAAGATTTCGCCAGTTGACCATGCGACCTCATCCGCGGGTTGCTCCAGAGAATTCGAAGGGGTATAGCCGCTGCCACTGTTGATCCCCAACTGGATGGATAGTTTCATCCTTTTGTTTTTTGCTAATGGAAAACAAACAGAAGCAGCAAAAGATGACCATGACTTTTGGGGGAGGAAATTAGTGTCATTGACCACCGATTTAGCCAATTTACTATATTTACTATGTGGGGTGTTAGGAGCAATCATGTTTGTGGAGATTGGGGATATTTCACCAAGCACAATTAATGGAATATCCTTGAAATTCATGGGGTAACTTCTGGTAAATTGTTACAGTTTAGTTCGAGGATTTTACCGAAGTCAAATTTCTAAATTTCTGGTGATTTTCAATAGCGAAGTGTCACAACTTAGCAGAGGCTACTGGCATTTCTTTGGGGAATTTAACATAACTATGGAAAATCACAATTTTTCATGGGAAAACTCACTATTTCTATGGCCATTTTCAATAGCTATTTTGACATAACCAGGGGGTACATATGATAATTTGCCGAGATCTTCCAACAGTCATGGGGCCCATGGGGATTCAACCCCCCCGGCCCAAGCCAAGTGGCCCCAAAGAATCAGGGTTTTAGACTACCTGGAGGAGTCACTTCGGGTCGTGTTTTGCAGAGTAAGCCACTGGGGAAAATCATCCTAGCCTCATCTGGCCTCTTTGAAACAGAGCAAGCAAAAGCAGATGTGCCAATTGTTGCTTTTGATCGCTAGGAAAATTTCCTGCTTGTCAAGCCATTTTCATCACTTTGATCGACGCAGTTTTGTTTGTTTGTTTCTTTGTTTGTTTTTCCGGGCTATAGATTTGTGATATTTGCTGCTTTATGGAGGACAGCTGGGGAGTTGGATTCCAATAGTAAAAGGATACAACCAGCATAGTTACAGCGGTAAAACAACCCAGCGGCTGATTTCAAATCCCATAGTGCCCTCATGTTTTTCCCCCCAGCAAGGTTGCCCCTAAATTCCATGGTTTCTCATCACGTTCCCATCAAAATAGAAAAGAGTCATAGATTTGGGTATCTCCCATTCTCAGACATACGGATATATATATATATATCGCAAAAAGGCACAAAGCACCAACAAGGGACTACTGTATTTTGACAGAGGTGAACGCGGATACCGGGAACATGTTAAGCGTTTGCTTCGCATTTTAGACACGTGAATCCCCCTCAAAAGAAAAGATGACATCCGTAAATATGTCCACCAGGTTTGGTACCCAGTTCAAACGGATATTTTTCCAACTCCTATTCTGATGCTGTAAGCCCATACATATTACTAGGTAAATTATATAACGACTTCACAGCAACATCACGGAGTAATGATACATCTCAGGGCAAGGTTTCCAAAATGGCTAGGTTGGTTAACCACAAAACTGTTGTCGGATCCACTTGCGTTGGATCCTTTTGTTTCTGCCCAAGGAATCAACGAATTTCTATCCCATAGGATCCATGGTGCTGCTATATATGGTAACATGGATCTCATCAATATACCCCCAATGTTTGCATATATATATATATATATCATACATGGATCCTATGGGTATACACCCATTGATACTTCCCAGCATGACAATTGTCTATGCGGATATTCCACTTGAAGACCCTGGTATACCCGGTTGGACGATACGCGCACAGGCTATTGCCATAGGAACAAATGTGCAGCCAGCGCTCGAGTGCCCTATCTCTGTAGATTCATCGGCAGAGGATGATCCCTGGCAACAAATGTGTTAGGAATTGGGCTCATTTAGCTTATAGCATAATAAGGCCACAAGGCATGTTCTATATCCAGGGAAGCGGCAAGCCTAGGGCCGCCGTGCGGCGGGCATGGAAACATTCAGCCCAAGTTTGTCTCCTGAAGATGCGGTGGGCCTGAGGAAGGAGGTTTTGAGCTGTGGTCAGAGACGGGAAAGGAAGGAGGTTTTGAGCTGTGGTCAGAGACGGGAAGTAGAGGCTTAAGATTAGAAATTCCGGATTTTCCGCCTGCTGCTGGGATTGGCAGGGCACAACATATCAGAGCACAATATATTTCACAGTGCAACGAATGAAGGTTGCTTGGATGGCCCTCCCATTTTGTAGCAGTGTAGCAGACCCGCGATATTGCCATTTTTGGTCGGCTGTGCAACTCAATGCACGCGGGTCAAATCACCTTTTTGATGCCTCTAATTGTTTTTTGTGATTGAACCCTGGATTTGGTTCCAGCCAAAAGACATGGTGCTTGTCATAAACCAAACACACACAACAATTGATAACGATGATGATGATGATGGTGGTGGTGGTGATGATACATAATGAATCATAATTATACTTATGTGGTACAGATATACACGTATGTACTATATGTTACACATGCGTATATACTATATGTATGTACAGGTCCAGGAGTCCAGGATTGTTTGTTTACATGAATGTCGTCTACTTCCTTACCAGGAGCCGCCGACCACGCATCACGGCGCCGGCAAGGCCAAAGCGCGGAAGGTGCCGCGGTTCACCGCGCGGAAGGTGACCATCCCAGCCAGTGCCAAAAAAATCGCATTGGGTTTTACCATGTTTTACCAGCATGACCCAGTTTCATGTTAGTTTTTGTCGCATGGAAATACATGCATATTTTTTTTGATTTCTTGCAAATAATTACTATACGTAGTTACGACATACAGAGCTATACGGACTGTTTTTTTGGGATTATTGCGACCCGTGACTTGGGAATCACAAACCAAACAAGTTTCGATGTTGGGGGAAATCACCTTCTTGGATGTGGGCCTGTAACATGGATGGATTGTTTGGATGGTCACAACTCCTTAGTTTAAATTTTGCATTTGCATTCATTCGCATCATTTGCTAAAACAACAACACAATGGGGAAAAACAATTCGATTCGAAGGTCATGTGTGTATGCGTGTGATGAATCTTCCACCTCAAGACATTGGATTACACGACTGGAAACCCTTCACGCTCCACGCCTGGAATATTTGCCCAATTTTCCCCTGACACGCAGCCAGGCGTGTAAGTAAATGTTGATAAATAGGCCATACCATACATGGAACATATTTGGGTTTCCTAAAATAGGGGTACCCCCAAATCATTCATTTCGATAGGTTTTTGCACTATAAATCATCCATTTGCGGGTATCCTCATTCATGGAAAGCTCCACATGGGTTGGGTGTGTTTTTCATGTGTTTTTTCCGCCTGAATGTTTAATGCTGGGCAAACCCGCAGATCCCAAAAAAAAAACCAAAAATCAGTCCATGGGCTGAAAATCCACCAGCTAAATGTAAGTTTCAACGATAGATACTCACATGGTGTTCACTATACTTTGGGTGGTGGATTTTCCATTTGAAAAAATGGACGGTGTCCAAGATTGGCCGTGATTTTAGATGGTTTCCCCTTGTTTAATTTTTGAATTGTTTTACAAACCCATCCAACTGTAAACAAATCAACCATACATTCCAATTCAATAGCAATTGACATACAAACCGTTCCTTGTGCCCCAGGTGGGAAAACCACCAGAGGAGACGAACATCGCAGGGGGGGTACGAGTTTTTTACTTTCTGGATCGGAATTTTAGTTAAAAAAATAAACAACAGTATTTTGATGTATTTTGTGTTTTTGGAGGAACCCTGGGATCCAAATTGTCAACCAATTCCCGTTATTTTTTTTGCTTTTTTATTGGAGTTTTTACTGGCTACATCTTGCTGACCAGTGGGGGTTGGCTATTTCGCTGGTTTAAACCTACCTGTATATGGGAGTGATTTGAACGGTTGGCATCTCTGATTTTTTTCTGGCCAATCATCAATTGCACTATGAACTTCCCGTTTTGAGAGGTATGCGGTATGCTGGGTATACCACATTTGCACACAACATCCCCGAGCTGGTTGTTGTTTTCCCACACAATCCAAACAATATTAGTATTCGCATGTACTCTCCCAAAAGCTATGAGTGGCAAATCCCTCATCATTGGCATCCCATCAGCATTCGTCAATCCCCATTCTAGTGAAACCCCATCGTTGCCCATATAGCAACTTTATATTTAGCAATTATTAGTCCATTTTTTTCATGCGGTAAACCTAATGCCATAAACAATCCCCCAGTAGAGGTTTATGACAGGTATACCAAGGTATAGCCTTATAAATCGAGTTCCAGTAGGACCAAGGTTTAGAATGACCCCCAAGTGGTTCAAAGCATCTCAAAACCCATCATTCCCACAGGATGGTGCCCCCCAGTTATAAATTGGTTTATAAACGATTATAAACCCCAGTAACCATAGATATAAGTATCATAGACCAATTTATAACTGGGGAACCAATATTATCATAGTAATAAACCAATTTGTTATCATAAACCAATATTATATCATAAACCAAAGTTAAGTCACTTTGTTGGGCACCTGAACGCTATCGACTGGGGCCCCATCATGTCCAGAGATTCCCTGCAGGACTTGGGTCCTCCCAAGCCGGAACGTCGCATCTGCATGGTGGCCCTAAGAGCCTCGGGGGCTGGACAGGAGTCCTGCAACCAGGACCGGCAGCGCAGTGAACTATGGTAATTTGTTACAGTTTGCTTCTGAAAATGGCCCATTAACAGTTGATTTACCTATTCCAGATGGCAATTTTCCATAGCGAACTGTTAGTTCACCAGAGGGTAAGTATGGTTAACTATTGTTGGGATAGTTTTTGTTGGTTGATTATTACCTATCGTTCTGACAACGTTGGTTAAACTAGAGTGATAACTTTTGTTATAAGATGTTGTCACTGTAACTGACAACTAATATCCCAAAGAACCGCTTGGTGGTTAATTAAGAGCGATAACTATTACTTAGGCTGAGTGTTGAAGTTTGATTTTCTTTGGCGTTTCTCAATTGGGTGTGAGTGGTTGTTTTTTTGGTTGATTGAATTTTTAAAAGTATAGGGAAAACCGAATGCAAAATGCACCAACGTGTTGGATGTTTTTTTGTTTCCCCCGAGTTATTCTTTTGAAATAGGGAGAAAAAAACAGAAGCTGGTGGTTCGGTTCAATATAAAACATGAAGAAAATTGAATGTGTTCATGTGTGTTCTTCGCTTGATCCATGCCCAGATTCAGATGGTGGTCAGTTGGAGAATTCATATATCATTTGATTGGTGGTTTGGAACATGAATTTTATGACTTTCCATATATTGGGAATGTCATCATCCCAACTGACTTTCATGTTTTTCAGAGGCGTAGGTTAACCACCAACCAGTCACAAGCATGGTTTTGTTTCACAATGGTGAATTGAGATTGGAATGGATCGCATTGGTTCATTTTGGACTAGGCACTTTCTGAGTGTGATTGGCATGCCACGGAGAAAGAAAGGGTCAAACTGTCGCATCCGTGAGAACTCGGTAGCCTGAATTTCAGGGCGCCATAGAGTGCCAAAATCTCCCAAAATCGATGGCCAAAGTGGGATAGATCATGAGATACCTTTGTGCCACTCTTCAAAATCAGAACAATGCAGTCAAATGCAGTCACACAGTTTTCTATGGTTCGGTGATGCGTTCCCTCTTTGAAGATCTGCTTTTGGAAATGTCCAATTTCCATGGCCGTGGCCCCAGGATTATCGCTATTGTGGCCTGCACCAGGTCCCGGAGATGGGCCCAATAGGGGATGCAACCACATTTGCGTTTGGATTTTGGGGAGTGCCCTTTGGTAAACGTTTACAGAACTATGGCGAATCACCATTTTTCATGGGTAAATCCACTACTTCTATGGCCATTTTCAATAGCAAACTGTTAGTTTACCAGAGGCTAAATCCCATTAAAATCCATTAAAGTCCATTAAATCCCATTAAAGTCCATTAAGATCCATTAGTCCATATTAGTCCCCTTTTCCACATCTAAGTTTAAGACATATTTTTTTGGGAACGGAATCAATCCGCGTCAGGAGTCAGGATCCTTCAGGGAGACAGCGACCTTTTAATGGTCCCCAAAGGTGTTTTGCCGCTTCAAACGTAGTCAAACAAGATTTAAGCAGCAAAAACTAGGCAACATAATTGATTATAAATTATAGGTGCCATTTGAAAAAAAATGATGAACCATGGAGGTGCAAGTTGCACATAAAAACGATTCACCAATGGATTTGTGTTGATGAGTTCGCAAGCGATGCCATGGCGAATTTTCAGGAAGTGTGTTGATGATCTTCACAAATGAATCGCGGTTATCCCCCTGCAAAAACAGGTTATCCATGGTTATCCAAGCCTGCTGACAGGGCAAGCCCATGTTCAAAGCCTGCAATGGTGCGGTGATCTATTTTAACAAGCTTCTTGGCGTGTCATGTTCAACGCCTGGTTGTTATAGTACTGGGTAAATTATAACGACCTCACTACGACCTCACTGGAAATCATGGTTAGTAAGGGAAATCATCCCCAAATGGCCTTAATTCAGGTTAGTGAAATATTATAATTTGCCCAGATAGTACCATGAGTGTGGATTTGAATGGACAAGCAATTCTCAAAACATGTATGGGACATGAATCAGTCCAGCAACTTTGATCTAAATAAGCCAATAATCATGGTTTAACCATCCAAACATGGGATAAATGGGATAAATACGGATAAATCATCTATCAACTGCTACCCATCATGTGCCAACTTCGCGATTGGGAGCAGCACTTACGCTAAGTGCCTAGGGATGGTGATGTCCAATGTTCTGCAGGTCTACGCACGGCGGTGGGGGACCCATGAATCGTATAAGATCTTATAAATGTACATCATGTCGCGCAATTCCTTGGGGGGGCCTTGGGGTATAGCCCGTTTTTTTCTACATGGCTTTGTATCAAATACTTAGCAAATCACTGACAAGGAACCAAGGATTCACATCCAGGATCGATGAACCAAGTCGTATTGAATTTAGAAAACTCTCATGCTTGCGGGATACCCTCTGGTGAACTAACATAGCAATGGAAAATGGCTATTTATAGTGGATTTTCCCATTAAGAATAATGGTGATTTTCCATTGCTATGTTAGTTCACCAGAGGGTAAACCTGTGTGATGTCTCTGTTTGTAAAGTCCTCAGCTCTTGATTGGTACAAGTTCGAAGATATTTACTGTTTGGTGGTGTCATTTGTTTTTCAAACATTGAAATCACAAAGCGCCCGGCATCCGCAAAGCTGTCACTAGGTTCTGGAAGATGAACAAAATCTACAAGACCACAGGCAGCAAAAGTTCCATCGCCGTCGTCCTGTTGTTTGTGCCCCCAATTATGTCTGTTGGATTATATTATAACCCCACTTTGACATCCTTCGACTAGTTCGATATATCTACCACAAATTCTAGTTTGACTAGGTATGAAATGTTATAACCAACTTAGCTAACTACGGAGCACAGCACGTGCCAGTTGGCTCCAAAGCATGTGGATGTTAGGTGGCCAATGGGGGGCGATAAACCCGTTGTCACCAACGAGACGAAGGAATGGACTATATGTCTAGAGATGTATAGAGTTTATTAATGTTTATTAATAGAGTTTATTTATGTATAGAGTACTTTATTTATGTATAATATGTATAGGATTGGGAATTCTGCCTAAGATTTGAAGGTCCGATGTTTTCCCCCGCTGCAGACAGTGGTCGACCACCAATCAAGGGATACGGGAAGTAAGGGTAGCTCACCTGGGAAGGGACTCTAACACCCAGAAACAACCAAGAAAAAATGCTAGTTGAACGCTGAGGAAAGTGGTTACCCTCTGGTAAACTAACGTAACTATGGAAAGATCCACCATTTTTAATGGGAAAACTCACTATAAATGACCATTTTCAATAGCTATGTTAAATTACCAGAGGGTAGTAATCAGGTAGGATTACTGTGCTTGATGATAGGTGTACCAGCAACAAGTGTGAGAATATTAGCAGTTTCCTAGAGCCCACAATTCCGGACGTACAACTATGAGTGATTGGTGATCCAACTTGGATTTGCTTTAGTTGATACGTGGGAAGTCCACAAAACATGGAGAATCTATAGAAAAAAAGGAATATAATTTATGTGTTGCTATGTTTTGCTTTTCTTTGGGGGGGGGGCAAATGCACAATTCACAATGATAAGCAACAAACAAGGAAATAAATGCAAACATGTCCTTCTTGGTGCCAACTTGGTGCCAGCTGTTCTTCGGGAGGACAACCAGCGTATTCTCGGGGTCAAGGCATGTGGTAAAATGATATTAGATATGATATATGGTGGTTTTGGTCAAGTCTCATCATTGGTGTTGATAGACATGATTATCATGATTTAGCACAGTGATAATCATTAGTAAAGACATGATTATGATATTCATCACAGTTGGAGTTGTAGTAGGATCATATACACAATTGATTGCTCATTTGGATCTAACATAGCTACGACAGTCACTACAGTCATGTTACTCTTACAAACCAGATATGACAGTCTTTAAATCAGAACAACTGTATAACATGTTCTAACAATATCATTATCAACTAGTACCATGATCAAGCATAAGTAGCCACTAGAAACCATTACAAGCCATCATTACTTCCAGTATACTAATTCAATTTCTCCATTGTTGCTGGTTAAATCACCATGTGTGCTGCTCAACCTCACCATTTCTGGCGGTTAACTCACAAAAGTTTGTGAGTTAAATCACAATTTTCGTTGGTTTTTGATCAGTTATAGCACCGTTTTTGTTGGTGAGCGGTTTGCATCATTGGTGAACTCAGCATTTTTGCTGCAAAAAACCTCACCATTTTTGCTGGTGAATTCACCATTTCCTGGTGAACTCGGCTAACCTGCTGTCGAAACCCGGGTCAGGTTGGATCTACTGCGTCAAGGACAGCAGTGGCTGCTGGCCCAGCGAGGGCCGGTGGAGCTCGGAGGGCACCAGTGACCCCAACGGAGCGCCTTGTTTTTCGAAGGGAGGAACACCGGTGACTTTCATGGTGATTTCATGGTGATTTCATGGTGATTTCATGGTGATTTCATGGTGATTTCATGGTGATTTCATGGTGATCATTGTATAATAGTGATTTAATGGTGATTTACTGGGATTATTAATGGTGATTTATTGATGGTGATTTAATGGTGATTTACTGGGATCTAGCTAGTTAGTGTTGGGTTATAACTTGGCTAAGTAGGGTTAATAAACTCATGGGATGAACTGGTATACTCTGGTGATTGAAGCAGGAAAAAGCTAGTTTGTTTTTCCATTGGGATTGTATTGCATTGGGATATATGTAAACGTTGCTTGGAGAACATGATGATGTAACCAGCAAGCACAGCGATTTAATGGAATATCAATGTGAATCATATGGAATATCAGGGATATATTATGATATATTAAAATTATTAATATTGCACGGGTGCACTCGGCCGCTGTTCCTTTGCTAAATTGTTGAACATAACTTCAATAAGTATTTTGCTGAGTACTTGGGCGGCTACAACGAACCAGTTTATGGAAGTTATAAAGCAACACACATAACAGAGGGGCACCACCCTGTGGGGTATGGCCTGTAAAACTGGGATATTATGGGATATTCAAGGGGATATGTAACCAACTTGATATGGTTTACACATATATATATATATATAATAAGTATATATATATAGGATAGGGATTTAATCACATGACTCATTGATTCATCAAAGGTTTATGAACCAGCAGCAACCGTCACTTAACAATGGGAATACAATGGGACATATGAGTGGGATATACTAGAGATATGAATGGGGTGTTGATCGCATATCAAAAGCTCTGCAAGGTGCTGCCCCGAGTCAAAACGCAGATGCAAGAACCCAATTTCTAGGATCGGAAAGCAAACTCCGAAGCCAACGGACTGATGTTTTTGTCTTGTCTATTTTTTTTGGGGGGGGTTTGCCACAAGCAAGAACTTCAACTGGTTACATGGCTTTGGGTCAAGACCTATTCCTGGAATCACGTCGGAGGGATGAACATCCATAAATCGGAGCTGTTTTTTTCGGCTGATCAGAATGGTGCCAGGGGTGTGACTCATCCGCAATGGGAGAAAGAACCTTTAAATAATGATCAACCAAAAATGCGGAAACAGAGGAGATCATTGACGCATTTGTTTCCCGATCAAAAACAAACAGGAAACACATTTGTTTTTAAGAGATAGCCAGCAGAAAATTCGGCCCAAACATTGTGGATATGTCTACCTGACACAGTGGTGTTCGATCCAGACTACTTGGCCGGTGCCACTGGCCATAGGTCAAAGTTCGTGCTACCCGTTGGCATTGTTTTCAATATCTTAAATAGTGCAGATCAACAATCATTATTTATTCCCAATATAATCTATAGATAGCATGATCCAGATGTTGTGGAATGTGGTCAACAGATCAAATTGATGCGCCGCAAGGTTTTTTGTTTGGCCCTGAAACTCTGACCCGTTTTATTTTATCCACCGGATAATTCACCAAACAACAAACAACAATTTGGCCAAATGACTCATCAAGTCTCAGAGTTTTAGCATCATTTTTTCCGAAGCCATTTTCTCGAAAAAAGTGGTGCAACATAACTTATGTATAAGTGAATTCCACCAAGACAGTTGATCTTGTGAATGATCAGGTTTCTTGATCGAATCATACAACATTTTCCAAGAGCTGCTCATAGGGCTCATAACTTTGACCTATTTCAAGCTATATTTTGGAGATTTTTGGAGCATTGGAGTCTTGCTTAGTGTCTAGTTGTGTTCTTTTCTTATCCTCAGTTGGTGAAGCTACATCATAGATGTCCTCGTCCCACTAGTTGGTCGATGTATGTTGGTGTAAAAAAGTGAACTTTATAGGCAAGTGGCAGTGTGTCAAAACCTTGTACCCCTGGTGAACATCAAAATAGCTGGTAAATGGATGTTCATCCCCCTAAAAATGGTATTAATAGGTATTGATCCATACCCAAGTGATTATTTCACATGGCTATATCAGCACCAGACCTATAGTTTCCAATGTCAGGACATGTCATTGACAGTTGGACTATGTCATTACTTAGACCTGAGGAGCGTATTCTTGGTCACACCGTTATCCCCCTAATAGGTTTACCATTTCGGGACGTTTCTGTGTGTGTGTGTCTGATTCTGCGGATAAAACTGGGGATATCTCATCAACAAAAATCACTGCAGATGTTCCATCTCTTTGCTGGCTTTCAGGCTGGTGTTTTCGGATGACCGTTTTCGGTGCGGCCCATAGGCCCATATCATTTTTCAGCTGTGTAGTCTCCGTGATTCCCATTTCAGTTTCTACTTGTTAAAGCCAAATTGCTGGAAAGTCCCAGAGTTCGTTGAATTTTCATCCCAACTTTTTGTAGACTAAGTATATTATAGATACTTATCCCAGAGAATATACTTATGCCAGATTTTGTTGTTAGCTTTTATAGTAGATAAACTAAGTATATCATCAAAAATCCACCAGTTGCAGATCGTTTTGCGATGGAAAGTAGCACCACCAAGGCTGGCCGGCCTCCGAGCTTAGTCCTCATTGACGAGCAGCTTTGGCGGAATCGCCGAGTGGCCAGGATGGAACACCCATGGTTTCCCTTTGGGAAAAAACATCTACAAAATTGGTGGGGTGTCCACATCGAACTGTTAGTTTACAGGAGGGTAACTGGATGGTGGTCATATTTAAGTGTTAGTTCTACAATGTTCTACAGCTAACGGTGGATATGTTTTGTGGAGGACGGACTTACGTGAATCCACGTGATGGATTATTTTTCTTTATATGTGCCATTGTGAACCGTTGGATTGCGACTATCCATATTTGGAGATGGTCATCACTTCATTAATCTGGATGATGTCACTGGAATGATGCTGGATTCGGGGAATCATCCCCAAATGCTTTGATTTCAGCACTTTTCGGGTTAGTGGCATAATTCAACCAGAATGAATATATATATATATACATAAATACCTAGTAAACCCAAACCCTAACTCTTCTTCGGGTATAAAACCATACCTTGTGTATTCCATGAATTTGAAAAATACCTCGGCCATGGCCGGAAAACCTCGGGTTTATACAGAGTTTCTTTAAGGCCTTCTTTTGTTCCACAGATTCTAGTTCATTCTAGTTCAATATAGAACATTACATAAGCATTCATCTTAGCCGCTCTAAAAACCTCCCTTTACATTTTCAGTAAGGGCCTTGTCATAACGCATTTGGCGTAAGCAAAACCCTCACTTGCATAGGGCCGCGCAAGGACTTCGCGTAAGGGTTTCCTCAATTTGCTTCGCGTAAGGAAAAACTCTACGCGCGTAAGCATGGCGTAAGCTTTGGCGTACCCAAAATGATGCGACATAGGGAGTGACTGAAGGTTTTCAGAATGGCTCATCTGTATCTCTTTGCACCTTTGTTCCAGATTTGCTTGTGTCCAAATCCTTTGCACAGTCTTGTACCATGAATTTTATGATTTTTGTCTGGAAAAGTTCGGGTTTCTCGAAAAAACCGTACCAAACCCGTGCCAAACCTGTACTAAACCCGCACTTTTTCCATGGGTTTGTATGACTGGGATGGTAAGCTGTTTTCTTCAGTTTTTTTTTTTAATGTTCTCGGTACGAGGAACAAAAGAAAGCACAGCACTTTGTGCAAATACATAGGGGGAAAACATTAATTCCACGACGGTTTTAAAGTTTTGAGTTTTAGTATAATCGCAAGTTTCTGGAAACCTCGGGTCTGCTTTTCAAACCTCGGGTATTTTTCTATACCCCAAGATTTTCTCGAGTTTGGGTTCCCTAGGTATAATATAATAATGGGACTTTGATTACGGTATGGGATATGGTGATCCTGATAGAATCCATATTTATCCATATCATATCCATATTATATACCCATTAATAGGGCTCTACTAATGCCCATTGTGAAGAATCCCAGTCACGATGAGGGGATGACCACAATGGCCATAAATCCATTGTAGCTTGACTATGGCATTTCTTGTTTGTCCAGCAGGGTCCAAGGCCTAGGCGATCTTTGAGGATGCAACTGATCAAACTTGGGGAGATACGATGGTTGCGAAATCCGCGCTGAGCCGCCAAAAGGATGGTTGAAAGCCTATAGATACCCGGCCTGGCAAACGTTAACATAACCATGGACAATCACCATTTTATAGCTGGGAAAATCAACTATTTTATGGCCATTTTCAATAGCAAACTGTTAGTCATTACCAGAGAGGGCGCAACCATCCACTGTAACGGGACAAACATAGTTGGGTTTGTCCAAAAATGGGGCTGTGAAGGTTTGTCCAATGGAAAATGGCGATATCATTCCGTGATCCAATGGATTTAGAATATGATGCTCGGACGTGTTTGGAAACGGTGTTTCATTGTTAAATCCCGATGTATGGCGGGTAAAAGTTTCTGATAAAAGGGTAACTATCTCTAATGTGCGGTGTATATATAATATACATCATATGTTAAGACTTGTATTTTTTCCAATATAGTATTCCATCATATTACTTATTTTAGGTCTCTAAACATCTCCATTATTCATGATATAACAATTTTTGTTAGTTAAAATAGCAGTTATTGTCAGTTAAAACACCAGTTGTTTGGGTTTAATCAGCTTTTTGTGTTAAATCATCATCCATCGGTTGTATCCCCAGTACTGATGGATACAACTGAGACCCCCGGCATGCATTGAGTGACACCATTCAAATCCAATATTAGTCACCACATACATAATACATAATATATATAATATGTATATATATATGTATATATACGATATGTATATATGATATATATATATATATGATGTATATAATATTATTATATAATTATATATGATATATATATATATATATATCATACATGATTTATATATATATATATGATATATATATATATATATATATATATATTATATATATATATATATATGAATATTTATATGTGTATATATATATGTAAATATTTTATATATATGTGCTATATATAAATA
>Ga0126342_10004782_pt1 | contig 23311 bp, 19 predicted proteins | sample Cyp1metagenome_FD_92528 | JGI IMG/M metagenome (GOLD analysis project Ga0126342, IMG submission 92528) | Coral microbial communities from Lord Howe Island, Old Settlement Bay, Australia - Cyphastrea 1 metagenome | ecosystem: Host-associated > Invertebrates > Cnidaria > Coral ...
AGAGGATGTGAAGATGAGATGTGAAGATGAGAGGATGTGAAGATGAGATGTGAAGATGAGAAGATGTTTTACAGACCCCCACTATTGGAAGAACCCTGCGCTCAGACGCTCTCGGGAAAAACAAAGACCCTTACAAAACCCTGGAACCCTGGTAACCTAGAACTCTGGAACCTTGGAACTCTCGAAACCTGCAACCTTGCAACCCTGGAAACCTGCTGTTGGGTTGCAAAGCTGGGTAAATCTAAATATATACTTCAAACACGTTCAATACTTTGCGGATCTATGTGGATCTCATCTTCGACATCCAAGAACCCAGCCATCATGGCAACGAACGGTAAATACAACGCGCTGATTTGGGCTGCCTCCAAAGAGTCGGGGCTTGAAATGTCATGGTCTATGCAGCCTATGACAGGCAACCACTGGGGCCCCAATTCGGCCTGCGATGCGAAGACGTAATGTAAAAACACGTAGATCAAGAGCAGTACCATGAAGGCCTGACCTTGTCAGGCGTGATTCCAAACGCTTCAAGAATACAAGAAAGTCACATGTATTCACAGATCATGCGAAAACATGGGAAAAACAATGGAAAATAGCTCTTTGACAGTACTCATCAAGCCTCCAAAAAGCCCCAAAGCATTGATCTTCAGAGCCAGCTCAGCTGCAAGCCACCTTTACAGCCGGACCCATAGCAACATTGAATGGCAAATGTGGGCAATGTTGGCCGTAAAGACTTCGGACGTCTTGGGCAAGTGCATTCAAGTGCTTCAAACGCGTTTCACTGTCCCATTGGGTCGTTCGCATAATTGAAGATCTGCTTTGAGCGTCTCTGTTCTAAAGCTGTGAACGTTGTGAAGTTGTCAACTTCCAAATCAAGACTTGCCTCACAACACCATGCTTGTTCAGCAGGGCGCTCATGCTCACGAGGATGGCGAACCACGTCATGGTTGTCCATGCCCCCTGGTAAAGCTCTACATGCTCTACCACCATTGAAAACCAATGGAACCGTCGCAGAGACAAAGTTATGCTGACAAAAGAATGAGATCTGAACAAAGAAGGAGAGATGTGTATTGAGAGAATATCATGATCTTCTAGCTCGCATGCACCATAATCATTCCTCAACCCTCCCCCTGACATCTTAGCATACAAGCGTCAACGCTACACTGATAGTACCCTACTTGCTAAACACAAAGTGCCCCAACCGAACGCGCTTCGGTTGAGCCACTTTGCAATCATCTGATTGAACCTCTTTCCCGCGGCCTTTCCTTCCTTGTTCTTGTCCGTGCCATATTATATATACAAATGTCTATGATGAATATATCTAAGTATTTTGAGTATATATATATATGTATGTATGTACGCAATGTATTAAAAAGAACCGTGGGCCTGAGGCTCTCCAAACGAAGGTCTTTTGCTACGTTTTCGCGAAAGACTAGACAGGGTATATGAACGACCTGAAAGGGTAAAGTGCTGAATTTGGGGCCCAGGGGCTGCTGAGAAACCGAACATGGGCAATCATGGGACACCATCAAATTTGGAACTGCGAGTTCCTGACGTCAAGCTTTAGAAAGAGATAACAAGGAGTATAGACAAAGATTTCAAAGAAATATCAAAGAAATAGCACAGAGATAGCACAGAGTCCCCAGCACAAGGTCGCATAGATAGCACAGAGATAGCACAGAGCAAGCACCGGTCCGAGCACAAGATAGTATAGATAGCACAAAGATATCACAGAGATACCACAGAGTTACCACAGAGATAGCACAGGCCACCGATGCGCAAGGCAATACGCAAGCACAGGCAGAGGTAGCGTAAATAGCGCAAAGAAAAGAAAGAGCAGAGCTCACGGGGGTTTAGGGCAAGAGACACTCAGCAAGAGGAGAAATCATGAACAAATACCTGCACTGCAGACAGCAAGAGCGGACACACCGCTGCTCACCTTCAACGGCCAGTTCTGCATGTAATGCTCAAACGAAAACATTGACACATAACCAACGAAAAACTTTACTTTCCATCAAAAAGAAGCATTCAATTAAAAACTAAGCAAACAAATCCAAACTTCATAGCGATTGCAAAACACAAAAATCAAATAAAAAACATAAGTCAATTAAATAGAAATAAGTAGAACATAAGTAGAAGTAACTAAGAACAAACTTAGGCAACTTAAACACAAACAGCCTCCAGCTACTTAATTCCCACTTTCCAAGTAGCTTAGATAGACGCAAAGTTACTTCAAGTAACTACAAGTAGGCTCTTACAAACAACCTACTTACTGCCTACTTGGCATCCAGTTACCTTACGTAGGTAAACTCAAGTTAAACCTTACTTACAATTTAATGCAAGTAGTATAAGTTCAATACGGCCTATTCGTATACATCTCATTACATTACATTGCGTTATGTTAAATTATTTTACGTTACGTTGCCTTGCACTACGTTACATTACACTGCATTACATTACTTTATATATCTTTATATTATTTTATATTACATTATGTTACATCAGAGTAAATTCATGTAAATTCCATTACATTAGGTTACGTTACATTAGATTAGGTTGCATTACGTTGCATTAGTTTCGATTCCACACTCACGGTGAGTATCATCTTGTGTGTGCGTGGGCATGCAGCGGGGTTTGAGCCCGAGGGGGAGGGGGGGGTCACAGTTCGACATGAAAAATCATGGCAGCTGCGTCCAGTCTGCCCACAATTCATTGCTAAAGCAAATCCAACTCCAGCTAGCAAGCTTTCGTGACAGGAAAACCCAGACTATAATGCTTGGCGCTTCACAGCTGTACTTTGCCGCTCAAAAATGCGTTTCTGGTCAAACCTGCCTCTTCTCTGACACAATCAGACCATCTGAGCACTCCCGTGACGAGCAGCGCCTAAGCTGACTGAGCTGACTCCAAGGGTGTCAGCGTCATCGCGTTGCAGCTGCTGTTGCTGGGAGCCCAAGAGTTTCCACTTCAAATTTTGCCCGGTCACCTATAGCCTATAAATGAATTTCTTCGCGCGGATTTCAAGAAAATTCTCGGAAGCAAGTTCCTTAAGTTCCTTGCTTCACTTGTCTTTGGAACGCATGTATATGGGCTTCACATTGTCACACCGCAACTTTTGTTTTATGACGAACTCTGCGTTGTTCCACGTCTTGAGAACCTGTTGAGGCGTTTTAAGCTTCACAAAAGGTGTTAAGAAGAAGACGAGATAAATAAAGGTTGATGGAACCCTGAACCTACTCATAAACTTTCTTCCTTTTCGGAAACCTGTTTTTCCATCAAATCTTTGAGGCTACGGCGCTCAATCCCAGGACTGCTGTATGCACAGCAGGAATCCTCGTCAGCTACAAGAGCTCCGGATGTAGATTCAAAACGCGATCTGCTGTAGGTAGTGGATATTGCATTTTGGAAGAAACTTGAAGAAACCTCTCGTGAAAAATGTCGCACCGTGTTGCACTGTGTTGCACTTTTAGAATCCATTCGGTTTACCTTGCGACATCTTGCGACTTTGCCGGTCCCGAAGGTGGAGGAACCAGCCCAAAGTACGAGCATACCTGCTATAACCTTGGCACTGGTGAGGCTGCGCGGCGATAATGCTCCCCCAGCTTAAAAAGTTATTGATTCGCCACCCAGTCCGCATCAGGGCGAATCCTTGAGGCAGTGGCAGCGACAAGAATCACCTATAGCCAGATCGACCAACTCAGAGGACTCAGCGAAACCGGAACTGGAACTAGAGGAATCTGAATCCCGTCCAGATAAATCCAGTTGCTGATCTAGACTCGACAGGAACGTGACAGGTTGTGGCTTAATTTTCTTCGGCCTCGTCCGCTGACATCGGTCCCATCCTCAAATTTTAAATTGCACCGCTGTCAAATCTGACCAAAAACATGCGAAAAACTCTTTAAGTTGAAGAAGTTGAAGATTGTTGAGGCTAGCAATCTGTGCTGAGAGCAAATGAGCGCATCTCAAAATCTAGGCAACCTATTTCTGAACCAAGGGTCTCCTTCAACTTCCTGTCGGCTGCTTTCGGTGCTTCAGGCGTAACCTTCACCTGGAACCAGAGGAGAATGGCCGACGGCTTTGCTCTGACGAAGCTTCGATTCGCTTGGCGCAGTCCTTACCTTTGGAGGCATTGCCGTGAAGGCCACCAGGGGCGTCAAGGCCTTTCCATCAGCTCATGCGCGGCATGCAAAGCAGCAAACTGACCATTCTGGGTTCACATGGGTTCTTGTGTTTCAGAATACACATGCTGCTTGAAAAAAGACAAACAAAGTGCGAGCATGATACGGCCGAATTACAAGTACAAGTTCGGTTGCCAGCTACTTCCCCATGCTGATGCTAGCAACTTCCCCGTTATCCGGCTTATAAAGACATTCCTGATCAACCACATTCAAAACGTATTGTAGCAAACCTCTGAAGATTCTGAAGATACATCAGGCATTTTCAAGAGGCACCAGAATCTGCCAAGAGACATCCAACCATGAACCCTCACCCTGTATGTGACAATGCAGTTTAGGAAAACATGCATTTGCAGTAGCTACTAGTGGCTGGCTTGGTCAGTGCTGAGATCAGCGCCATAGCAGTCAAGGCTGGAACGCAGCTGGCCTCACGGTGGGTTAGATGACGCAACTTCTTCACGCCTGTCCCGAATCTTTCAAGCTTGATGTTGTCTTATCAGCTTTGCTGCGATTTATGGCGATTTTATATGACTCTATGTTTCGTTTCATTTGTTTGGAGATAATTTTCATATCTCAGCGTAACAAGAAAGTGACAATAAGAGAATTTACAGAGAAACAATAAGAACATCATTACCCTTCATGATCTTCATGGTTTGGACTTGCACAGCGGTCTGGAGTTTGAATGTTTCGAGAAGTTGAACGCGTGCGACGTGTTAAAGATGTTAAAGTATCTGACTTTCCAACGCCTTCAACCAGCTCATGAAAGGTGCATTCACCACATAGCCCAACTCAGCAGCCAACCTGCGAATACATTTGGCAGTGGCATGAGAAGGCATCTAGGATAGGCGAAAGCCTGCAGACATGTCATATCATGTTGATTTATGTTGTCATTAGATATGGCAATTGTTGGGCAGTTCTGCATCAGATTTATGATTTCTACATGCCTCTACATGCTCTGCAATTGTTGTGACTGTGTTGTGGCCTCAACATCAAGAGGTTGGTGGCTGCACCGTAAAGCCAAAGAGACGAGGAGATACCTGTCGCCTCAGGCTGTCATTAGCTGCTGCAACACGGCAGCTCACCATAGATTTGATCGGACCTGTCGCTGAAGGATGCCAGGATCCAGGCTTGAAAAGCACTTTGTATCAGGAATCCGCCTGTATTGTCCTTAGCATGCTGGCGCACCGCTACCTTCACCCTTTTTGAAAACACGCCCATTGACAGCTGCAAAATAAGTGTGCACCAAGTAGCTCTCTTGTCTCCGCTACAAGCCTTGCATGACCATGTGAGCACAACTTAAAAGAGTACCATGAAGGGTCCCTGCAAAAAAACAACTTATACCATTATACCGTATGCAGCTGGATTGCTTGATGTCCGCAGAAAAAACTTCGCTGCGGATTAGGCACAGTGTGTAAAAACATGCCAAACTAATTCCAGCAACCTACTTCAAGCAAACCAAGTGCAAAAACCAGGATCACAGCGACAAGAAAAGTTACTGTGAAAGGCCGCGAAAGGTCCCAAGAGATGCACTTTCTTTAAAGCAACTTTGACAGCTTGGTTCATCTTGGTTCTGTCCGCTCGGTGCCTTGGCCACTGAGTCGACCAAAGGATACATAACTCCGGCCTTGGGGCGACACATGGGCGGATTCAACTGGCTCGCTCGATGTCTGGTGCTGCCTTGCACGCTGCTCTTTTCTTGGTTCGACTCTCATATAGAACCACCATAAACCCCCCTTGTGAACCACAATGAAAATGTCGAACTGCATATTTTGTGCCAAAATAAGGTTAGTGTAATTTGCTTCAGCCAGTGTTCGCTGTTCTTGGGCCAGCACGGCCCGAGCCGCTGAAGAAGGCATCCCAGCCGCCAGCACTAGCAAGGAACACCGCACAGCAGCCATCGGGGTTCTACCAATCATAAGTGGGACTGCACGCATGTTTTAAAAACTATAAACTATAAACCAACTATCATACATAAATATACACAATTATACCCCGAACAAGGGTACACTGGGATGCCTAGACCTTTCACCAAAAAACGACATCGGTATTTTGAAGGTTTTCCCCGTGGCCCCCCGTTCTGATTAAATACTATATTATAATGAGATATAATACAATGTAATTGATACAATTTAGTATAATTTAATGTGTGTGTGTGTGCAGTATGCAATGTGTATAGTAAATGTACGTATATGTACGATTTGAAACCAAAGCTGTTCCGTTTTTCCTTCTTAAAGTCTCTACATAAAAAACATGTTTTTCGAACTTTTGGGGGCTTATCTGGAGGGGGACGCAGTGGGTTCTACAAAAGGTTGTGCACGCGCGTGTTACTACAAAATGCAGTGTGCATGACAAAAGTCATCCAGAAACTAGGACATCACACATCGAATCTGTGCTTTGTGGGTGAACTCTGAGCATGGATTCTTTGAACTTGGGTGAAACTTGACTATTGGACAAAAAGAGCAGGAATCTAGTAGAATGGGATACATTTAATTATGACGATTAGTAGTAATCGCATGTAATCGCCAAAAAAGGTGACAAAAGCACGGCGCGGAGATTTTGAACTGCAATCGTCAGAGCTATGGGGCAACAAAGACAATTTAAGCGCACAACTTAAACTTCAATTGATTGGTTTTGAAACCAATTTTGTCCCATTTTTCCTTGTTGAAGTCTCTACATTAAAAAACAGAAAAGCTGTTGATTTTTTCCGACCTTTTTTGGCTCATCTTACTACGAAATGATCGTAAGTCAAGAACCAAAAATGGTCTGGGGGTCCGCATGCCATAAGTTTCTGTGACTCAGCATGGCCCGCAAAAGCAGACTATAGTTTTTTTTGGTATGACCCAAAGCATCCCAACATGAATCACTACAAAATGCCGTTCCGATTCTTAAGAGCTAAGCTAGAAAAGTGAAAAGCCGCTACAAGAAGCAGCGCATGATCGCTGACTACAAAATCCTAGGCACGACTTCATTTTTGGAAGTCAATTTCTATCCTCAAAATGGGATGGCACCCAGCACGTGTTCACCCTTTTGAAGTAATGGAAATGATAAGGGGGATCGATTATGTACTACATATAGCTCTACAGACCCAATGATAACTGGCCAGGGACCAAGCATTGTGCTTTAGTCAAGCATAGCAACGTCGAATTCGGTTTGGCATGGCTATGCACAACTTGGCTCACTGTGGGGCAACTGTGTGCAGCCATGACAAGGCTCAAAAAGATCTGAATATCTAGCAGAATCTAGCATGACCTTGAACACGCACCAGCTCAAAGCTGACAATTTCGCATCAATGGCAGCAGAAGCTGTCGCGCCTCCTTCTGCCAAGTTCAAGCCATATGCCAAGCCCAAGGTGGTGCCGCCCACCATCCGAACTATGCCTCGGTCTGCGACAGTGGACTAAATGCGGACAGTGTGCAGTTTTTGATGAACCACAATCAATCAAAATCCTATCGCTGGTCGTTCTGGCTGGCCATATGCGGCACATACTGTCGCATTTCAACTCGGTACAGAGCTACAAAGGCTGCGGCTCAGAGCTATGCGTTCTCCAAGGCCAGTTTTGGCAAAGCCCTCAGGCGAGAAAATCGTTTAACTCTGATCAGTTCATTCTTTTAAAAAAATCAGAGCCAAGCACCATTGTTTCAGGGGTGAGGGATCAAGCAAAAATATTTAAGGCATCAAAAAAATCCCGTGGGGATCAAGAAATAAGTACTTAAGGCATCAACAAAAAATATTCCCCTGGAACCCGCTGTTTTCTATGGCCCTTGCAACAGTCTGGAGACAAAACCGAGCATTTCTGTGGTATTTGCATCGTTTTGGAAGTGGAGCCTCTCGCCCGTAAGGTTTTTGCAGGACATTGGACCTAGAAATCGAGCATTCGCAAGGCTCGACGCTGCCGTTTCGACAGCACCTGCAACACTTTGGAGTTTGAATTTTTGATTTTCGATGGTTGCTTTGAAACTTACGTTGGTTTAAAGCTTGTTTATGTTTGGTTTAGGCTTGGTTTGATGCCTACGTTGATTTAGGTTGGTGTAGGGTTAGTTTAGGGTTGGCCTATGGTTTACTAGGTGTCTATTCCGGGTTGGTAAAAGGTTTATTTAGGTTTAGTTCAAATATTGTTCAAAGATGTTCAAAGTTATTTACATTTTTTTGGTGTTTATGTAGGGTTGGTTTAGGGTTTATTTTGATTTCGTTCAAGACTTTGTGCTTTAGGTTTCGTTTGGGATCTATTGAGGGTTGGTTGTTTGTTTATTTAGGTTTGGTTTAGGATTTGTTTAGGGTATATTTAGGGTTGGTTTTGGGGTTTGTTTAGGGTTGGTATTAAGAGTTGTGTAGGTGCTGCTCAAAGTTTATTTAGGGTTGATTCAGGATGTATTTGAGATTGGTTCGTGGTTGGTTTAAGTGTTATTTAGGGTTGGTTCAGGGTTTCTGTAGGGTTGGCTTAGGGGTTATTTTGGGTTTGTTTCAAGTCTATGTAGGTCTTGGGTCCGGTGTCTTTAAGGTTGGTTGAGTGATTTATTTCTGCTTGGTTCAGGGTTGGTTTAGGTTTATGTCGGGTTGGTTTGTGGTTTATTTGGGTTTGCTTAGGATTTATTTAGGGTTTATCTACGGTTGATTTATGGTTTGTTAGGGGTGGCTTAGCGTTTATTTGGGGTTGGTTTAGGGATTATTTGCGATTGGTTTAAAGTTGATTTTGGTTTCGCTTACAACTTATTTAAGGTTCGTTTAGGTTTCGTTTAGGGTTTATGTAAGATTTGTTTAGGGTTTATTTGGGGTTAGTTTAAGGCTGATTGAGGGTTGGTTTAGGATTCGTTTAAGACTTATATACTTTGGCTTGGGGGGTAGTTTAGGGGTTAAGGGACCGGAGGACCAAGGGACCAGAGGACCAAGGGACCAGGGGACCAAGGGAGAGGACTGAAGGACCAGGAGATTCAAACACCACGAGATTTGAAAATGGCATAAAAGGGCCAAAACACTGCACCAGCGCAGGAAAAATGAATATTATTTTTTGATGCCTTATTTTTTTTTTGAACCCCATGCCTTGTTTCAGGTCGATTTCCTACAAATAAATTTCAAATGCGAGGCAATTGTTGACAGCTCGACCCTGCTCCAACATGGGTTCGAGGGCCGAGGGAATACACTGAATACATACAGAGATCTTCAACCCATCTCAACCCCGGTGAAAGGTGGCCATTTCTGTTCGAACTCCCTGCATTGCAAACCAGTCCAAACCTTCGTGAAGAAGAATGCCAGGACAACTAGCCATAAGACCTCCAAGTTGGAACAACAACAACTATAGAAACAATGATAAACAAGGCATATCAAGACATATCAAGCAATGCCAAGCACCTTCTGCGGACCTCTTCGGAGCAAAGCTGCCATGGAGTAGAATCACATTGTCGTGAGTTGTTCTCATTGATACACATCAGTGGTCTCAATTCACCAAGCCGTCTCAAGGTACAGATGTCACACTGCCAACTTGTGGGGTCGCAGTCCAACCCAATTCATCCATCTTCCAAGCGGCATGTCTTCCGACGCCTCATCTGTGAAAGCCGCAACTCCTTCTTTGAATGTTAGCCTCAGATTTGTCCGTCTTTCATAGACATTCAGAACACCGTGCCAGGATGTGCCAGGTATCCAGATTGCACTCGCTGCCGTTCCAAGCAAAGAGAGGCAAAAAGCAGATTCATATTTCAGACTCTTTCAGATTTTCAATCGTGGGTGCAAGTGTACTTGTGCCCTATGTGATGCCTCACTTGCACAGGATCGTACTTCGCCTTGTGCCAAACTCCAAGATCCTGGCGTCTTAGACCTCAAGGTAGCCGCGAGGGCGGCACAACCCGTCTTGAAGTTCAATAAAGATTTGGAACCCCTAGCCAACGCTGCCATGCTTGAAGCTGCAACTCTCAAATGAGTTTGACCTCCGACTTTTCAACGCATTGTGAAAGTTTGACAGCAAAGTGCTGAGCTTTTCGCATCAAACCAACGGCAAGGGAGCAAAATGCCACACCTAGCAGCAAAGCTACTCATGACTTAGCTTTCAGTGCAGGGTGCTGAACACCAATCGCTGATCTTGTGGCGGACATAGCAGTGTTTTTCAGCTTCCCAACAACGTCTGTACACTTTTTTATTCTCAAGACAAACAGTGCCCAACACCTCTGGTGTCTCCACTGTTTGATTGATATGCATGCAAACCTGAGTGTTGCTGCCTGGTGCTGGCAACGGTCGTGTGACAATGCCCAAGACCTTGCGAAGCTATTCTGGCATATTTCGCCTTCCATCAATGTCCGTCATATCTTAGCAACTGCCACGTAACAGAAAATGCTTTGGCGTTCACGCTTCTTTCATTGTTTTATCCAGCGCGATACGCTTCAAAACTGTGACTTGTGCTTACAAAGTCTCTTCCTGCCGAGCAGCTGTCGCCACGAAGAGCGCCAGGATTGACCAGCCCTGTTGGGAAACACCTGGCATCGCAACTAACGCAGAAGTATGCCACTGGAGACATCCTTCATGAGCTGGATAAACCTTTGACTTATATAACTTATAGATATCTTTGACTTAGGTTTGAGGATCCAAGAATCACCCCACCTTGACAACCTCCGAAAACTTGTTGGCGTTTCTTACTGATAGTACAATAAATCCCCTTGCCTGAAAAATGCGAAATCCTGCAACATTTGCGCCAAGAACAACATCAGCAGCAAAAAACCTACAACTTCATCATACTTGCTGGCCTTCTGGTATTGGCAGCATGAAGCGAATAAAGAGACCGACGCCGACTGTTATCGCTGTTGGAACCTGGCTAATCAAACCCTGAGATTCTCTGCAAAATGCTGAAACCGCTTAGGTGGAAACTTGTTGAACGGACGCCCTAGCAAGGTTCTCTTTTGCTGGGTGAAGATTTTCGAGTTTCTGCTCTTCTCTTGGGGATGAATCTGGATCGATGAAGCTCAAATACATTGCCGGTGTTGCGGGCTTGCAGCCTTTCCATCTACCTGCAAGGCTGGGTTGGAAGCTCTTTGGTAACTAGCAGCTCGCAAAGAAATTCGAGATGAGGCTGGACTCATATCATCTCATATCTTCATACTATCTAACTATCTCTTTATCATATTCATATTGTTAGAATTTGTTAGATTCGTGCAGTTGCTTGAAGTCCAAATTTGGCTGAACAGCTTCTAGCTGCATCAGAAAGTTCGAGTTTATAGTACCTATCTAGTCTTTGGGCTGATCGAACAAGTCGCATTGTGAAAGGTGGGAAAACTAGTTCAAGATTTGAATGAGCTGATTAAAGACCTCTTCTTCTTTAAGACTCAGGCTATGCGAACTTTGGGCAAGACGTTGAGCTTTCATGGGGTAATGATCAAATCACATGCCCCTGTGTTGCGATACATGCAACGCATATCATAAATCTGGATATGTCTTCTTGCATCTTTCTTACAGTCTATCAACGAGGCAGCAACTCTTCTATTTGCAGGCTGATGAGTTACTGATGGTGCCAGGGTGTGAACTCATTTATTGTATTTCCCAGTGCCCAATTGCATCAATTGCCTGATTGAGCTCGAACTTCACCTGGCGCTGTTTCTTATCAAAAAGCGATGGGAATATGCTGAAACACGTGCCCAGGACCAAGTGAACACTCGGAAAGTGAAACCATGGGAAATAATTCTTCAGCACCCCTAAAGCGCGAGATTCTTCACGTCGACATGCTTTGAATTTGAAAGTGTTGAATCAACTCTGATCATCTGATGTGTGTCTTTGTTTCCGCCACATAGCTGGTGGTATGCACAGGTTTATGCAGCACAAACCCATTACAGGCCTGACTTGACAGCGACTTTGTGCAGCCACACAGGTGCTGTGGCCTTTTCTTTGGCCTTCTGCAGAACTGGAAGACATCCGACCTCACCACATCTTAGTACATTTGACCACAATGCAAGCGCAACGCTGGGGCAACGTGGTCACAGCGTGTAGTCGTGTCATGTCCATGTCATGCTGATGGCGACAGCCATTTGATGTATTTTCACAACACTGGTGACAGGACCCAAATGAAACCCTCAAGTAAAGACAACGTAGGACAGCTCCAAGCATTCCAAGCTTTTGGCTGTGAGCCAGACTCTTGGCACAAATCCTGGAGCCAGCAGGAAAACTGATTGAGAAATCAATGGTGTCTGGAATGCCCACAGACGGGAACCTCCTCACGCTAGATCACACTATATCACGATCACTATCTATCACTATATCATCACAATCATCACAGGTCATGTGCATCAGAAATGACGGACATCTCAGGACTTGCCTTGCCCACCTGCTGACTGGTGCAACTGGCGCACTCTCCAAACATCCTGTGGCATCGAGTTGGCAAACACGAAGGCCACGACGGCCCAAAGCCCACACACTTTCTTTGCTGCACCGTCCAACAGAATCAAATCCGTTGTGCAAGAAATAGCTTTTCTAGGGAGGCAACATGAGGCAACACATTGAACAACCCTCCAGAATTGCTTCCCATTTCACGAAACCAAGCACTTTCTTAATTTGTTTGAATACTGTAATTTCTCTCTTGAAAGGGAGAAGACAACATGTTGTTAAAACATCTTCAACCACTGACGAGGTAGTTGGGTTTGTCATGTTTGCCCGATGGCAAGCATCTGATTGTGATATTGATATCCCCTGTGCTTCACCTTTTCTGACGCAGTTATGTGGAAACCTTCACTGCGAACCGAGCAAACATTCACATCCTCTGAGTCTTCCAGCAGCATCTAGAGGACACAGGTTCAACAAGTCTCTTAGCGTGGCTGTTTCCAGTCAAAAAACAAAACTTTGTAATTTGTAAGACTCTTCAATGTACATTGAATGTACATTGTACTGCAGTATATTGATATATTGCAAAATCGCCTGCTGCAAATGCGAGCGGGACACCTGCCAGGCTGGAACCTGGAAAAAGGCACGGAAAGGCTGGGGAATGGCTGGGGGATCTTGAACCAAGGGGAATCTTGAATCAATTGACATTTTTTCCAAATAGGTAGGACACAGAAAGTATTCAAAGCCTTCATCCGATAGGACTACACTGAGCCACCATGATCCGGTTGAAAACATCAAGCCTTATTCGATTTCTAGAACAACAGGCCACGAGATTCACTTAGCCGTGGATATACTGGCTGCAAAGCATTCAAAAGCGAACTATTGTGTCGGTTCTGCCCGGTTGTGAATGGACGATGCCACCATGTACACATTCATGACTGGCTTGGGCCCTGGTGCAACCCTTGCCTGAGCTACGCTTGCCATGCTTGCGCTGCAGCAGGCATACACTGCATCCAAGTCTCAAAAAAATACGAGCCACATTTATTGATTGGACGTCTTCGCCGACTCACAAGATGTAGCTGATGCAGTGCTTTCTGAATGCTGCATGAATGTGGCAGCGCTCGCATTACCATTGATTCTGCAAAACATACACCTAGAACTGATGCTCGAACTGATGCTCCATAGGTCATGGCCTTTATGGCCGTCCATGGCACAACGGCATCAAGCACATGGAATAAGGTATGAATAAGGTCCTTGATCCTGAAACAAATTCATCCTGGGATATAACGAAAATCTGAAGCAACCTCTAAGAGTGAGTCTGATGGTTCCCAGGTGGCATATCTCCAACATCTCCCAACGATCCAAATCGACTCATTTCTCCCGCAGGAAAGCAATCCCAGACCTCAAGTCCTTCAGAGATGCCTATAAAGTCTGAGCGTGAGACATCTGTGTACATGCTACTGTTATAACATGTTATAACCTTCGATCATGTCTAAAACCTCCAAGCTTTTCTCGGAGGTCGTCCGAAGCGTTACCTTTCTTTGACATCACCACGACATGCACTTGATGCGAACCTACCGCATGGCAGGGCTGCAGCTGAGCACAGGATGCTCCCAGCATCTCCCAGCCCGGTTCTGAAAAACATTGCAAAAACGTCTGTAAAATTCTGTAACTCAGTAAACGGTAAAAAACAGCTCGAATTGGCCCAGCTCCGCGATGGATTGCTGATGGTATTCTGTTCATCTTTTTCAACGTACTGGTGGTCTGCATTGACATGGCTCCAGTTGATGTGGCTCCCCACCTCAAAGGGTTTCCACGAGTTCGTGGGCCTGCGGGAAAGGAGTGGAAACTTACCTCGAAAAAATGGACAGCTCCTGTTCTTATGCCAGAACTTTCATGTCGAATTTGGCTTGTGGATGACAATCCCAAACTCCAGCGGATTCAACCAGATTACACAAACCACCGTGTGAATTTTGTCAAATGTTTGTTGGAATGTTCCCACATCTTCCTGTATGCTTGTTCTCAAATATTTCAGCGGGGAACCGTAAAAACGCAGTCCAAACCAAAAAACAAATCTCATATTAATGTAGCAATATAAGATCACCATTTTATATAAGATCCACCGGTAAATGATTCCCCGGACGCCAGCTGTTACAATACACTCAAATAACCATCCCCGCAACATATTGTTATGGAATGTCATGGACATTTTTCCATCGGTTTTTCCAGCAGTCACATTTACAGGCAAGAACCCCCCCCAGAAAATCTACAGTCTTGGATCCAAACGTACCCAGCTCATGACGGATGTGGGTGTGTCTGAAAATGCGGTTTTATGGTTTCCCACTCGTCACAAAATGTGCGCGATGAATTTTGTGGGCCACGACAGATCGGATTTTCTGTGCTGTCAGCCAACAATTCAAGAATATTCAAGGAAGTGGCCCCATGTGGCCCCATGTGGCCCCATCCTCTCAAATAAACTCTTGCTGATGGAGCTGAACATATGTGTTTGTCTCTCTTTGCAGGGCCACAGGTATCTTCAGCAAGAAACATTGTTTGACAAATTTGGGGCACATTGACCCGCAATTGTTCAATTTCTTTTTTCTTTGGACGAATGTGTATGTTGTGGCTTATTTGAAAGCTGAGGATGGGCCTGGTGATGCGGTTTCATCCTGAACCTTTACTTTTAAGTTTAAGACCAGCCGCAAATATGTAGCCCAAAGTGTCGTGCCCCCTGGATTTTTTTTACACCTGCGAACCTCGACTTCTTCAAGTCAATTTTTTTGTTGGTGGAGTTGAACATATGGGTTTGCCTCCTTTTGGAGAGATATCAAAAATCCTTGGCGGAGAGATCAAATCCTCCGCTCGTAGATGAGTTAAAATTCTAGTTCTACAGTGTTATAAGATGTTATAAGCATTACATCGTGGCAAAGTTTTAGGTGTACAAATTTTTGCAATTTCTGCACTGAGCCCACGGAAAAACAACTTGACAGTATGGCAGGGAATATTATTGTCCCAATTAGAATTGCCGCTCGGGGGATTATCTCATTTTCAGACACGCTCAAGTCTGACCAAATATAAAAAACCACCACCCTCAGACGATCATGGGACAGCTTTCCTAACTTTCACAATACATACATCTTTGCCGCCCTGTTGAAATTATTTTCTTGTTCTGTGGCATTCATATGGAAAAGAAAAAAAGGATCAAAACCTCTTTGGGACCTATATAAATCGGCGACCCTAACACTTTTATTAAAGTTCGGTACTGGACACCCAGAAAAAAATGGCTGGTATATTTGGTAAACTTGTTACAGTAATTAGCTTACCAATTCAGTTCATCTGGATGGATCACCAGCGTGAAATCGTGGCCGTGGGCAAAAAACAATTTACATTATGTATACATATGCGGGTTCTATCCGAAAATGACATGTTTACCAAAAATTTGATGGTCCATCATTATATTCCCATTTTTGTACAGGCCAAGAACTGAAGTATATCTCCTACGTGGATAAACACGTATTATCTGCCGACCCCGGCCGGCAGCAAGGGGGAGCGCGCCAGGGATGATTGGCAAAACACTGTATTCCCATCATGGCTGCTTAAGTTAACCTCATTTTTCAGACCTTGTGGTGCATCCGTGCATTTTGTTGCTTGAATGGTACACGAACACAAAAATATGGCTGGTCATGTTACGTTGCCCCAAAATCATTGATTGCCACTGTATATCTCATTATGATGTATTAACTAAAGTATTCCACGATGCCCATTGCATCATTATAAATTATATCCTAATTTCGTGCGCCCAGCCACTATCTGGAACCATCTGGGATTCCTCAGCCTTTCTTGTTCAAACATGTCTTCAAGAATTGGGACGCATCAGATCCTTTAAAACTTAAAAGATCCTTTTCATTTCGTTTTTTTCCGGGAGCCCTTGGGTTGGGGTTGACAAAACCGGCCCGAAACCGCAGCTTTGGGCGGCACTGTGGCACCTTCTCCGTGAGCCTCTTGGCCTCTTCCTTGTCCCGCAACTTGCCTGACAGCCGGCTGACAGCCACCATGCGTCGTCTCACCGCGTCAAATGCGGCCGTTAGCAGCGAATGTGATGAGAAGTTGGGGTTGAAGATGAAGAGAGGGATGACACGTTCATTTTTTTTTGCATAAGAAATTCAACGCGTTTTTTTGTCTTTCGGGATTGAACAACTTGTAAAGAGGCAAGATCAGAAGGAATAAGATCACGGCTCCTCATGAAATTTCAGGTAAAAACATGTATCGAGTACCAGCAAAAACAAGTACAACGCAGGAAAACCAGGACAGGGACCAGAAATCTTTGACACATGTTGTTTGTCCACCCTGAATGGTGTTGGGAAATCTTGCGGCTTTCGACGCATGGTTTGCTTTGACCGTGTAGCTTCGTATGAATAGCTCGGGGGCGGACTGTCCAACTCTGCCCGGACGAAAGGCAGCTCTTCTTGAAGCTTTGCCTCAGCGAAAACACTTTCAAGGTGCTGTCAAAATGCTTTTGGAAATGCTTTCAATGACAACACCTTGATTTCACATTGTTTCACTAAACTTTATCTATCACCTTGCTGTGTGAGCTTCCACATGGCCTTGATCATGCCGTGTGCTTGCAAAATCTTGCAAAGCTAGAATACCATTGTGGATTCTGTGAACTGCTGAGCTCACTTGGCCCCCGCGCGTTTTGTTGCGAGACATCCTGTGGCCGCTGCCCGGTGTCAACGACTGTACTCAAATGCAGCTTCCAATATCACACTCTGCTTTCTCAGCTACCCGAAGGCTGGTTGCAGGTCCTGAATTTGTTGTTCCAAATCTGCCAACTCTTTCTGCACCTGCGAATACATCCGTGTGCTCACAGGCAACAATCCGGAAACAGCAAACTTATGCGGGCAAACTCCAAAACATGACAAAACCTCAGCTGGTGAGTTTTGACTCCGCTTGACTGCGCTGGGACGACCTTTCTCACATTAGCATTCATTTGGCGATATAGGCGATTAGTGCCTGTACTACATAGATCTACGTAGGCTTCTCTACAACCTGGCTGCCTGGCTGGAGCGTCTCGACCTTTTTTGTATGCGATGCTGACATGCCCTGTGCCTGATTGGCCAGTTGCTCCCGCTCCAATTGAGCCTCGGGAATGAAACCCATGGCATCCGTTCTAGCAGCACTGAGCAATGTCCAAACTATGCACATTGTGCACATGTAGCTCATACACTTTGGTCAGGTTGATTGAGTTGGCTCCGATAGGTTTTCAGTCTCGGGTGTTGAATGGTCACTTCGCATGAAGAGCTTTGGGCCTTGCCGCAACCCATACAAGAGATTACAACGGCACAGGCAACAGTTTCCAAGGTCGCAGCAGCCAGAATTTCATCTCTCTCTTTTGTCAACTGGGCAGGAACGCCACATCCGCAAACACCACACTCTTCAAAGACCCGACTGGGAAAGTTCATGAAAGTTCAAGGTAATGTTTGCACTGTCTCACATGGAATGGGCGACAAGCCTTCTGCTGTGTATTCTATACATCCAAACCAGATTGGAAAGACAGTTCTCCATCATACAAGCAAACAATAACGACCTTTCGGCACCGCTACTCAAACACTTTCTTTTTTGACAGGCACGCTGCTTTGAAACATTTCTGCAGATTCCAGTTCATCCAGATGCTGTATCTTCATTTTCTCGATGTTTTCTCTTTTTGTCCTTCTTGTCTTTTTTCTCCTCCAAAAATGCAGCTTGGCACCTAAAGAAAAAAGCAAACCTGTTTGCACTAGAGTGCCTGGCTGGATGCAGCGCCCAAAAAAAAGACATACCGGGAGAACATTATTTTGCAGCAGCATTATGCTGCTGTCACCCTATCGGAATGAATGCGACGTAGCAACATGTAGCAACCAACAAAACACACTCAGACCCTCATTCTCAGGTGTCCTTGTCTTTTTTGTCCTTTTTGTCCTTCTTGTCCTTTTTCTTCTTTTTGTCCTTCTTTTCTCTCTCTCGAGGCACTACGACTTCCTCATCATCATGTGGAATTTCATCGTCAAAGATGCCAGAGATAGTATTGGCAGCATCACCGCCAATGTCCTGACAGCGCGAAGCGTCTGGACTGTTGGGATTGAGGCACATGATCGCCAAATGGTCAGAACGTCCAGGTACAAGTTGTATATTTTACATAATTTCTGTATATACACCCGAAGTAGCTGCTTCAAAGACCCCCCACAATCAAATGGAACCAATATCCAGAGATCTTTAGTGTATGATTCCGTATGATAGTGTCACCAAAGAGCACCGCCTGGAGATTCTGCAGGATGTCTATATATTTTTAGTTCCATCAGTTCCATCTTGCCAAGCTATACAGTTTTCATATTCAGGATCCCTTCAAGATCCCGACAAAAAACCATAAATGGTTAACACATGTTGAAACATGTGAAAAATTGTGAAAACATGGAAGCATCGGGAGGTGGGGTCAGGATGCGTCCTCTCCACCTTCCACGACCTGCATTGGCTGCTCTGCCTCTTGGGGAGTTTCTTGCTTCTCCTACCCACGGGGCCCGCATCTAGGATGATCTCGAACCAGAGATGTAAGCAGCATATTGTAAGACCTAGAATCGTCCATCGCAAAAGTTCTGAAGGCTGAAAACTGCAAACAAGAATTGTGAGCCGTGATGCTTTCATGGTTCTCTGTACCAATCTTGCAAGAGGACAATGCAATCGGGTCATCTAAAAGTATCTAAAGCACTCTAGCCAGTACTGTAAACAATGGAACTACAATGAAACACATTCATAATTCATATGAATACGGTCTTGAACCCTTCATATTTGATGTTTCCATAGCAGAACATTGCCGGACTGTGATCACCCAGCAACAAGTCCAGGCATTTAAAGACATAGCCGACACACCCAGACATAACCCATGAATCAATGCATCTTTGGTCTCCCAGTAAATGATGTTAACTCTGCAAATCTACTGCCATGGTCCTCGGTTTTCTTCTTCTTGTTGCTGGACTTGGCGGCAGCCTTGTCTTTTACTGCCTCCAAGTTGCGGCCCAGCCTGATGTGTCTCCCGCTTTCCTCAGCAACGCCCGGCAATGTCAGTGGTCAATGAGCCTGCGAAAATCTTCAGAGCAGTGTAAGAGTGACGCCATCGCCAGCTTGGAAGTTCAGCCAAGAGACCATCAATCGTAATGCTTGATCTTCAGCTTCCAAATGTTTTTCTCTTCGAAACGCTTCGGAGTTCTTGCCAGTTTTGAACAAAATCAGGGTGCACGAGAATGCGAGGGTCAATATGCGTGCCGAAACAAGTGACAGTTGTGAGTACCTTGGTATATTGCTCAACCATGCTCAACATCTATGTCATATGCTTTAATGTGCAAGTGAAACCTGTCAAAGGAAAGCAACACCAAAACAAAATGTCATTGGAATGGCATGAGAATGGCATCACATCTTTGTCAATGGATGATTGCAACAGTCCTTGGCTCTGTTCTCGGCTTCTCTTTCTCCCTGAAATGGGTGTTGGGTACAGCGGGGGAGTTTGAGTCACCACTTCACAGGGATACTACAAAAAGGAGCACTACCAAAACATAAAACAAACTTAGCATATCTTAGCATGCGGTTTTTTATTTTTATGCCCTGTCTTAATTATTCTGCACTGCGCAAATGTCCGAAGTCACCTGTAAGAAAATAGGTCAAAACAGGTCAAGAACCTAAGAAAATATGTCTCTGCTCTATGGCTCTGCCATGTTGTGCCTCCTTCTTCTCAAGATTCAGCCTTTCTAACTGGAGATCGTTGTGATGGATTTGCCGCGCCAACTCTTGAACTCTAACGTTGACCGTTTCAATTAGCTGCTGCAGGTTCCTCGTCGAAGGGCAGAACAGGAAATACGGGAAAAACTTGAAGCAGCTAAGCCAACTGAAAACTACCTGCTTCTGGGTCTGTGTTAGCTTCTCCCAACTTTCGAATAGTTCGGGTCCAACATGTTGGAACATGTTGCTTTGTCAGGCGGCTTGTCAAATTGTCATCTTAGTGTGCCGTTTCGGTCCAAGTGGCGCGATGTGTTCCTTGATGTTCGACATAAATGTCTTCAGCCCTTCGGGATGACCACTCCGCCGAGACAAGAGCCCACATTCGATGTGTGTCATCTCTGACCAATAGTTAGAGATGAAATTCCAAGCAGCAACTGCGGATGTCAAGCAATCCTTAGGTCATCCCAAATCATTGCCCCAACGTGTTAACAAGAACAAGGCAAGAGAACCATGCAGAATCCATAAATTTATCATATTTTATCGGTAAACATGGGAACACAGGCCCAGGCAAATTGTCCAAGTATCTCTGGCATCTTCGACCTTTTCCAGGCAGCCGGGCTTTTGAATGGCACGGAATCCCCGGTAGACGCGCAAAGTGTGCTTCGCCCAGTCTTCCCAGTTTTTGGCCTTACAGCATCGATGTGGGACCAATGTGGGACGAGTGTCCCCTAAAACGAGATCCATGTTGCAAAACAGTCTGATTATACCGTCGTCGAAAAATATTGAAACTACAACGCAGGCAAGACAAATAATGGTTGTCGCACCTGAATCTTAGCCCGTCAGTGCTTTCATTGGATCAAATGTATTCAAATGCCCGCCTGATTGATCTTGACAAGCATGTCGAATGGCCAGTTGTGGGCTGCTTCACTCAGGACAGCAGCAGCTTCATCGTAGTCTTTTAAATTGTTCAAGGCTTTGGCAATGTGCAAGTTCACCTCGATTCAGCCAAGAAGTGGGTTTCTCCACTTGGAACAGCTACTGCTGTTGCTCTCAAATCTGGACCCCTCGATCTTGCTCATCTTTTCTTGTTGGGCGCGTCCGTCTGAAGTGAAGAAGACTTTCTGTCTGTGCCAGAAAATGCAAGATCTGCAAAGCTGTCTCTTTAACGATCCAAATGCACTTGGTACTTGAAACATCTTGACACCCTTGGTACTCTTTTAGTTAAACATCCAAGGACTTGCCAAATAACATCAAATAACTCTCCCAAGGCCAATCACAAATGCAACTTTGCGACTGAAACATCATCTGGATCCAATTCCTTTGCCTTTTGATACAAGGAGATGGCCTTCCTTGTGTTGGCGATCCGTTCTTCAGTTTCGGGTTCGCTTTCTGCGTCGTCGCCAAAGACCCGCTTTCTTCTCCGAACCCCGTGAGTCTGGATGTAAGTGTGGGCCAGGTTGATGTAGATCGACGGGTTGTCTTCCATGGCCTTGTGATCTCTCACGCATTGGAAAGCCTTTCGTGCCTCAGAGCAATGATCGTCAATGGTATTATCACGATTTCTCACCATATTTTTGTTGGGGTTCAAACTTACTTCTTTATGATTATGATCTTTATGATCTTGAATCTTTATGATTCTTTATGTTCAAAAGTTCCTGGTATGATGTCTAAGCCACGATCTCTGGTTTGCCACGTCGTGCAAAGACCATGCCCACGCCATTGGCCGCTGCAAAACAATCACTATCTATATCCAGGGCCTTGACATAGCGCTCCATCGCCATTCGAAGATACTCGTCCTCACCGTGTGGTGATGCTTTCCAGAGCAATGGGTAATGCAATGAATTTCGGTTTCTGCGGTGACATACTGAGAACAAAAATTCTATCTCCCTAAAACCCCAAACGAATAAGCAAACACAAACTAATCGCAGGACAAACAAACCGCAGCACTGGAGATTGCATCTGCGATCGCCGCCGCAAAATGTCAGCCTACTCTTTTCTTCAACACAGCAATACGATACTCGACAAACATGGGAGAACACACAGGGCGAAGGGGCTAGTGTTGATAGCCTTTTGTAATTCGATGGAATATGGAATGGAACCCGTACCATTGCAAAGCGCAACTCTCCTTCGCTGCAGAGGGGGTCTTGTGGGAAGTGGCAGCTTCGTAGTACAAATTCGCCAAAAAAACGTAGGCATAGTGCTCCTCCTTCTCACCTGCCAGGCTCCAGCACAATGCTTAATGTTAATTCTTCAATATGTTTTCATTAAATTAACACAATAAAACGCAACATATTGAAACATTACAAGACCAAAGGGATCCAAAGGGTTTGTTCAGAGGTGTTCCGAGTTTGCATGAGTTTGCCAGGGTCCCAGTGTCCCAGTCTGAACCTGCAGCTGCCAAAGCTCGCTCTCCCCACTTTAAGGCATTGGTGTATTGTCCTGCATAGTTTTGCATAAAGCCGCGCGCCCATGCTATTATCATGAAATCATTCATAATTTGAATACTGTAGAATATATTAGGCAACGTATTGGGCTGGGAAATCGTGGAAAACCCAGGTGCCACATATGTCGTGTAGTATCCGTATCACAAAATCATTCATAAATCAGTCATAATCATAGTACCATAACTGTAATCAGTCGTAAGGCAAAGTATTGGGAAACATGTCAAAACCCAGGGGACGCATGTGCCTTCTAGCAAGAATCACAGGGTCCTGCTTCTCGCAAAGCTTCGGCACTGTACAATCTGGCCTGCCGTTGCTCCCCATGGCTGTTGAGGCACCACATTTGGGACCATCACATGATTCATCCATGTGTGCAGATTGCACTTTCACACGCGCACAAAATTGCTCAGAACAATCTTTGCGAATTCTGATGTGGAATGCATCTTACGTGCAAAAACACTCCAATTGCACCTGGCAGGAAGGGGTCGGCGAAAAGACCCGAGAAAAATCGAAAGGTACCATCGCATACCATCGCCATGTCCGGTGCTAGATGAAATAAGTTGACAGATTGCGAAAACCGTGCAAATCGAGAAGTAGGAAAACCAGTTGTTTGGAAACGGCATGATGGTTCTTGGGTTAGCCACGTCCCATCTCAGCAAGTCGATG
>Ga0126342_10004783_pt1 | contig 23309 bp, 22 predicted proteins | sample Cyp1metagenome_FD_92528 | JGI IMG/M metagenome (GOLD analysis project Ga0126342, IMG submission 92528) | Coral microbial communities from Lord Howe Island, Old Settlement Bay, Australia - Cyphastrea 1 metagenome | ecosystem: Host-associated > Invertebrates > Cnidaria > Coral ...
CACAAGCACAGGCCAAACCCCATGTGGCTCTCCATTTTCCAATGACAGAAGCGTCAGACGCCACCAAGCGAGACGAACACGCACGAAGATGTTGAACAAGTGTAATGGAATCGCGGTCCAAATTTGCTATTAAAATGTCACCCCGATTGAAAAACAACCCAGGGTTGAGCAGAATCCAGGGTTGACATTAGCCACTTCTGTTGCATTGCCGAAGGATGCAAAGGGCCACCTGCGAGTCTTCTGCCGTGTGCGACCCTTGAGTGAGAAGGCGCGCTGCACTGCTGCACCATCCTTGGCCCAACAGTATTCCAAGGTCAGCAACAGGAAAGCCTTGTTTTGTACAGGGAACCATTGGTTGAAGGGAACATTTACAGGAAACCACGTGAATTCTTTTTCTTGCCCCACATATTTATGGGTGTCGTGTAAATTTTGAAACCAATTCTGGCGAACATCCAGCAAAGAACACGCCAGCATGCTGTATTTCAGAAGGAGAAAACACCATTGGTTTGGGATGGTTGGAACGTCATTAAATCTGCTGAATTGGTCAGGGGGTTCCCAGTGACAACATACCAATAATACTATCATATTAAGCCACTCATTTTAATATATTTAAACATCAAAAAACCTTTATATAGTTATAATCATTAGTTCATTACATAAGCATTGTAATACATATTATAGTATCATATAGTATGGTTGACCACTGATATTTATAGATGATCCATTTAATAAATATATTAACAATATCCATATCTAATGATCCATATCTAATGATACATATATTATCATATATTTATAGATGATCCATTTATATTTGTCATAAATAACTCATTTCTTCGACGATGGCGGCAACGCTTAAAAGCCCCAGGAGCTCGACATGGATGAAGAGGTCGTTCGAATGGCCTGGGAGCACAGGAAAAACACAGCAAGCGGATCGATGATGGCGCTTAGACTAGTTATGATTTCTCGTTGTGATTATGATTTATTATCGTTTTTATTTATTAGTTATTGTTTATTTATTATTATCATCATTATTATTATTATTCCCCAACAGCGTAAGCTAATGGGGTCTTCAGCCCAGATATGCTCCGGTGTGTGCTGGTGCAGGCGTCAGTCAGGTTCAACGAGGTTCCGGAAGGTTCCGGAGAAGGTTCCGCTGTTCCGGAAGGCTTTGGTGCAGAGCCGGGCTAGGTTCAACGAGGTTCCGGAAAAGGTTCCGGAAGGCTTTGGTGGAGAGCCCGGCCAGGTTCAACGAGGTTCCGGAGAAGGTTCTGGAGAAGGTTCGGGAAGGTCTTGGTGCAAAGCCGGGCCAGGTTCAACGAGGCTTCAAGTAGGTTCCGGTGCGATTTCGGGAGTGTGTCGGCGAGCTGTTAGGTCAAGTTTCAGCAAATTTCGGACGACAAAATCTGTGAAAATAAATTACTGCTGCTGCTGGGGATACCACTGAAGCTTATTTTTTATTATTACTATTTGTTAGTGTGATTTACTATTATCATTATTATTATTCTATCACTATTATCTATTTTTTTTGTATTTTTTTAAATATAGTTTATATATTACTATTTATATATTATATACTATTACTATTACTATTCCTATGACTATTACTATTGCTACTATTGTTATCGTTATTTATTGTTTGATTATTACCATTACGATTGTTATGATTATGATTACTATTATTGTTATCATAATTATGGTGATTGTGATAAATATACCATTAATCATTATGTTTTTTGATTTCACGTAGACAATTTAAGTTTAAAACTGCAGAAAAATATACCAGCAACCAACCAGTACAAAGGATTTGCGGACAGCCCGCCATGTGCCCCTAGGTCGATAATATGAAGATTGAGGCATTGGGGACTTTACGCAGATGTCGGGGGGGACATGCTGCAAAAGGATTTCGCTTCAGCCAGGGAGGAAAGGAGATAACATAGGTTTGTCAAAAACGGTGTAAACGCCAAATCCACTGGTTGTGGATAAATGTCTGCATTGTGGGTAGATTGATTAACCTCCAGCAATGAGACACAATATATAATTGGAAAGACCCAATTCCCGTCCATTTATGCATATATTTTTTTTCCTATAAACAAAAAGGATAACGGGTGATTTCCTGTTGCAGGGCAACTACGACAGAAGTCCTCTGTTGAGACTGTACATTGTACATCAAGATTTTAGAACTTGAGATGATGGAATATCCTAGATGTATGGTATGTAGAAGCTACTGGGAGGTTGAGGCCATGGCTTTTGTGCGTTGGAAAGTATCCCCTTTCTGCAATGTCACTATGCTGGAAAGTGCCCTGGAACACTTATCCATGGTTCATCATGATTCATCTTGGTGAGCCTTGAGACCCCCAGATGCCCCTGGTTTTCCTCCTGCCAGTTGCCACGCAATGGAGTCTTCACCTTCGACGGTGTTTTTGCAGCTGGACGACAGGAGGAAGTCTTTGAGGACGAGTGGTGACATGGTGAGAGCGTTGCCACAATCAGGTTTGAGATATTTCGAAAAATCATGTATTTGGGGGTGATCTGAATGTGTTGGAACTTGGGAACCTCCAAGTTTCCGACAAAATTGACCACCACTGCATGAGGAGTGGACAGCGTCGCTGCAGAACCAAACTAAAGTAACTAAATACGATTGTTTCAATTGCTAGTTCAGATCCCATTCAGAAACCTATTCTGGTAATTCTGCTGTGACTTTTTGGATCTTTTTGGATTTTTGAACACAGGATCAACAAGTTCCATGATTTCACCTAAAGCTTCTGGTGGACAATCGTCTACTTTCGTGGGCCATTCACGAAATCCGTAACAAATTGCCAGATAGTACATCCAACCTTAACAATCATGTACAATCATATTACACCCAACAACCAATGGATCTGATGGTTGGATGAATCCCCATTGTATGGGGAAAAACATGAAAAAACACCTGGAGAGATGGCCGAGGAGTGTAAAGATTTGGTCCAGTCTACTGTGGACGGTCACAACGTCACGATCTTTGCGTGCGGAGACATGAGAAAACTCGCGCAGTTGGTTGGTCGGTTGGTCGGTTGGTCATGAGAATGGGATAGATGGATATATTTTTGATGGCTTGGGGGTGACCAGAAGTGGGAAGATGATTTGGGTGTTTCAGGTACAGAAACAGAAGCAACCAATGTGCAGAATCAAGCTGGGGATATCGATGAACAAGTGGTGTTTACGGGTGCTACACCAACCTTTCAACCGGATTTATCGCCATGATGGGATACATCTGCCCTGGCCCGCTGTAGAACTGTTCACAGCACGGACGCCATGACATGCTGTGTCACCCCTAGGTACGGTCAGACCGGTGCAGGGAAAACGTATACACTTCATGGCACACCCCAGGAGGCGCTGTGAAGCTGCCGTTGTCAATGAGTTTATCCTCTTGGGTGTTGGGATGTTCAGGAGGAATCTTTTTATAAATTATAAATATTTATAACATCTCCATGTCTCCAAATCTGTGATCACCTGAAAATGATCAGCAGTTGTTTTGGTGGGAATTCTTCAAATCTAATCCTGTGCCCACCCAGCTACGCTATGCTACAGTTAGACCTCTGTGGCAGGTTCCGAATCATGTTTGCATCATTTCAGGTGGTGAACCCAATAAACTAAACCATCCCCAATTTGAAAATAAAGGGCGGGTAGGTATATTATATATATATATATTATATTGTATTATGTTATATTATGTTATATTGCACTATTATATTATATTATATTACATTACATTATATTATATGATATCATATTATATTTTATTATATTATGGTATTTTTATGTATCCATGGTAGGTTTTCTGTGGTTTTGTGGCCTTGGTTTTACCACATCGAAAGCATCTGAACGCCTTGTTTTCTCACCGAACGAACTGCTGCCAGGAGGGGATCGCAGGACGAGCCATCTCGGAGCTTTTCCAGGTTACGATGGGGTTATCATTAGGTTATCATGGGGTTATTGGTTGGAAAAAAATACCCTCTGGTAATTTAACATAGCTATTGAAAATGGCCATTTATAGTGAGTTTTCCCATTAAAACATGTGATTTTCCATAGTTATGTTAGTTTACCAGAGGGTAGTTCGCAAACTTCGTTACAGAGGAATGGTCATGGTCAAGCTTCACATCATGGCAACCACAGAGGTGGCAGTTGACAAGTGGAAATCGCCTGGTCGCTTCAGGAAGACGAAATCATTTAAGGGATGCTCCCGAGCTTATTGCTGATGCATAGACATGAAAGTTCTATATAAACATACATCATCATACATCTACATACTGTTTGTACCATTTTGTACCCCCAATTCAGATTCAACGCCATTATTCTTTAGGCTCAACTGGGTTCAACTGGTCCCTGTTCTGCCAGATTCTGAAGCGCTTCCAACAGTCCAGCAATGCTGCACGAAGCTTCGTGGTGAGTGCCTCCATGGTGGGTTCGCCTAGCCGATTTGCCCCGAATGAGTGGGCAATTTTGATGGTCACACTGGCGATCAACCGTAGCATTTTGAGATACTTCATTTTTTGTACAAACCCATAACAATAATTATATATATATGTAATATAAGCTAAGGCAACTTGTGTTATTGAGTTGAGTGTGCCATTTTTTGATATGACTATGATGACAATTGGGCATATTTGTGCCTGCTTAATATGTAGGAGTGGGCGGAAGAGCTTTCTGATTTTTGGTCGGGTCAAGCAAAAATTACCAAATTCATAGTTTGGTCACCGAAGGCACTGGAGTTTGCAGAAGATGATTCTACAGGGGTATGGCTGAAAATCGGGTATGTCCCAAGTTGTGTTGGCAGCGAGGAACATGAGTTTCGAGGTCATTAACATTCATTAACCATCATTATTAACCATCATTTCCCCATGTTTCCCCAAAAAAATCAGACAAAGCCACGCCCAGTTTGAGCTCTACCGGAACCGCTTGGTGGACTTGCTCCGGCGGCCCGAGAAGCGAGCCAAGAGCCGGGGCCCAATAGATCCAGTGGCAGGAAGAGGATTCAAAATTAGGTTAGCCATGGTTAGCCCCAAATTTGATGATCTACATTGGTTTTCAATGGTTTTCACTCTTATGGGCAACTTTGGAGTATCCACATTTGGAGGCAATGCGGCAAAGCCAAATGGATTTGCTGGGGTGATTTCCCAGTGCCCGGTTAGACTTCCAGAGGGAACTGGTTAAGGCGGGGTGTTGATCACGAGGGCGCAGGCATTAATGAATGGGGGAGTTCATCCAGAAGTAGACTTCTTGGTAAGATATTGTTCATTCTGATGCGGGACTTCCTCAAGTTTTGAACTTGATAAAGTCAAAAACGAAGCAATTCTGCGAGATTTCCTCAATTTTTGAAGTTGGCAACATCAAAAACGAAGCAATTCTGCGAGACTTCCTTCAATATAAATCCTGGCAAGGAATTATTTTCCCCTATCAAAATGTCGGGTTTTCCATATTTCAAGTGATTTTCCCCTAGTTTCTCCCAACAAAATGGTCCGCGATGTTTTCCCGTGTATCAAGGGATTTACCCCCAGCATCCCCCAGCTTGGTACATCCACTTCCGATTCTAAGGTCCTCCTTGTAGTCCTCCCTGCAGTCCCAAGCTCAGCCTGCGAAGCAGCGAGTCTGGCCTTCAGGCCGAGGGCCATGGTGAAAACGCAACGCGGGGAATGGCTGGTTGGGGTGGTCTGTGTGTATACATATATAACAGTTCTATATATATATGTATGTATTACATGTACAGATGTACATATGTAAATAATTGTAAATAGATTTACTTCAGTTCTAGCATATTTGATGTGAGTACCTAATAATATATAGTCTACATACATCTTCTGATATCTTCTGTGAGGATTGGTATTAGTATCGTCTCGACTCGTATACCATGATTATGTCAAGTATGATTATCATGTTCACCGTCGTTTTGAGCATTATACCTGTATATTTGTTCATGTGTTTCTATCTACCTGTATCTGTTTGATTGGACTCTTTTGGGATGGCTTGACACGACCTTCAGGACCCCAAAATGGGCGTTTCAATGGAGAACATACTGATGAACCATAGGATGCAGGGGTATTGGCAAATCCACCAATCTGTGGCAGAAATCCTATTGATGACAGCTTTGCCATCCAATTTTGGCATTTTCCATGGTGGCAACACGATTTTGTTGGGGTTGGCCCGGAATCGTTTGATAGGGAGATTCCCTTGGTAGTACCCTGGGCTTGGAAGGATCAGGTTGTGCGTTATCGTTGGTTCACCCACCATTTCTAGGGAAAATGATGAGACACAACAATGTTTTCATTGTCATCTTTACCTTTTAAGGTTTCCCCCAAAAACTGGTGCAAGGTAGACTCCTCCCCCCCGGTTCATCCAGTGGGGCATCGACTGGGAAGATTTTCGGCTTGCTCCGCACCGCCGCCGCAAAATAGGTTGACAACTTGGCCGAAGAAGAAGTCGAGGAGGGTGTTTCTTTTTTGTGTTTTGCTGACGTTTTTGTTGGTATGAGCGTACAAATAGAATGTATTTTACCCATTTGAAATCAATGTGTTTGCTTAATACCCATTGATTAGACACATGATCAGTATTTTTGGGTGAGCTCTTTTGGTGAATGGATGCTGATTTATACCTATGAAATGATCAATGGATATCAATGGTTTTTACCAATGAAATAGTTGTTGTGAATCTGATGGTGTAATTTTTTATTTTCAATCCGACCCGATCTTTCGGATGATCATCCTCAGAGTGGGTCGAAACCACGAATCGTTGGCGGTCTCCCATGAGGGGTGAGCAAATCCACGAAGGGCGGTCTACTGTATTCTCAAGTATTCTCAAGTAGCAAACCCCATGGGTGTTGGGGGGGGGACCCCGTTTTTAACATGCCCACATTTTGAATCACGGACTGCTGTTGACATAGGTGTGTGCAAAAAGGCGGGGATATCCGAACAGTCGCATTCCCCGTGACATACACAATCTTGGGGTCTTCCAATTTGCACACTACATTCAGTATATCTGTATATATATAATATGTATATATATATATATATATGTATATAATATATATATATATATACATACATACATACTGTGTAACTATAAAGTTCTTGGGCCAATTCGTACACTTCGCCAGCAGTTGTGCAGGCTCTTTTTGCATATCAGTCCCAGAATTGGATGAACCACTTGACAGGACCCATTTGAAAAACCCTAAGCAAAGCCAACCCAATCGGCCTTCCAACGTATGGGTTTGTCTGAAACTGGGATATTCATGGATATCCCCAATTTTCTGATTGATCGTCATTTTCACCCGTAAAGTCGAGCTCAATGCTTGGGGTGAAGCCCCATTGCGAGGATGCGACGCAATTAAAGCGGCTCCTTTCCAGAGGCATTTTAGCTGGGATGGAGGAGGCTTCCTTCCCAACCGATTTTTATGTTGGTGATTTGCTAAAATGATGTTTTTTTTTTTTTTGGGGGGGTCTTTGAAAAGGAGACAATGCGGCCCCTGGATCAACCTTACAATGCGACCTAGGATGATTCGACCAAAATAGTAACCCACTGATTACTGATGTGAAATCTGACAGAGAACGGCCAATGAAACCGAACAAACTCTCTATCTTCCGATTCCATTGGGAGGAATATTTGACCAAAGGCTTCAAGGAGGTCTTGGCACAAGCGTGAGCAGGTTTGCCGGATCGATCCACTCCTTTGGCCATGGAGCAGTGGCTTTGCCTTGCTACTAAGGATTGCTTGTTCTACTAAGGATATGCCACATTGGCTGCTCTTTGTCACATGGTGCTGGCCGTGGATGAGTTTTTAATGGATGCTGCCTCCTTGCGTGGACCATTCTTTTCCCTTCATGGCCACTCCAATTCAGGAAACTGAATGGAAGCTCCCTCTTGGTCGATGTTCGAATTTCGCAGCATATCCTGTCCGAAATCAACTTCTTTCTGGGCTTGGGGCACCCAGAGTACACTCTCTTCAGATGGTTTTTGTTCAGTTCGGGGCGGGCTGGTCTTCTGCTTTTTGTGCAAACCTCACATTCACAACCATCGCTGAGAGCAGCGCGGCGCAATTCTGCTGAATCTATTATCAGATTGGATCTCACGCGTGGGGGCCACCAGCGGCTGACCGGGAGACCGCGGCTTTCCTCTTTCCACACTTTGACTTTCTTGACAACGTATACAGCTCCTTCTACCTTGAGAAATGCAAGCGGTCACGAACCCCACAGTGCGGCGGAGGGGAATGCCTCCCCAATGTCGGATTTTTTTGTTTTGATTTATTTTTTAGCGCGCTCATCGGCAGCATTGTGAACATCACCCTAGCACGTTAGTGCATGAACCTTTCTTTGTGATTTATGATAGTAGATTGCCCCCTTTTTCTCACAGCTAGTGCTCTTTTTTCATGCGCTGCTGACGTGTGGTCCTTTTGCTATGTGCGGATTGCATAGTTTCAAGGCTCAGACAATTCAAAATTAAAAAAGTCATGATTCACCATGATTATGATTCGACCCTTTTTCATACTTTCTGGCAATCAAATCTAGGCGAGACACAAATGGACAATTTTATGTTATTGAATATGTTTCACTAGAAATCATCAACGAAAAGAATTTTTCTTGACCGGAAAACAGGACGTAAGTTGGAGTCCGTCCTCCATCCACCTGGCACCTTTTCTTCATCTCCTTGGTGTAGGTTTAGCCGCCCGAACCACTGCGCCCAACGCGCTCAACGCAGAGAGTCGGTTGCTCAGGAGCTTTGCATGAAAATGGTATTTATCAATCGGATCCTGCTAGAATAATGTTAACTTAATGGTAGCTTAATTTTCTATTTGTTTAATGGTTACTATGATTGCCTTTCATCAATCTCAAGCATTGCGATGATTTGCGGCGGAGAGTGCAAAAGAAATCATCCACGGAAATAAATTAGGGATTGAGAAGAGGGTATGGGCATTGGTCAAACAAGGGGTACCAGTGGGACCACAAAATTGGTCACGTTTAGGCTTTGACAACTCGTCAATCCGGTACTTTGGACCAAAAACACATAGCCAACATAGCGGGTTAGTGATTTCATGCGATTTCCAAGATGTTCATGTTCAAAGCAATGGGGGGATGGTCAGCTCAATTGACAGACAAAACATATGATTGGCTTTGGGATGGGTGGAAACCACCAGCTCGTTTTATCCTTTGGATTCTTTGGTCTGTTGCGTGTGTCCAAAAGTGGGGTATACACCAGAAAACAAGGGTTGCCCCCGCAATTCATCGGAGGATTTCGGACATGTTTTTCTGGATTTGATGTATTTTGGGATGTATTTTTGGCATCCCTTATCCTCCGATTCTGTATATATAATTATATATATGTACATATGTATATATATATATATGTCAATATATATACCATTCATGACATACTGAATTCATGTGGCTGGAGGACAGGGAACCCCGCTCGATTCAATAGATGGTCATCCCTGACAGGAGCGATTTTCCAGCATGAAAGAAGAATGCAGCAGTTGGTCGTTTCATGTATTTTGGATTTTCCAACCCATTTTTGCGGGATTAACCCAATTAACACATTATTTGTCAGGTCCTGATGCACGATGAGAACATTTATATCACTGATTAGCACTTTTGTAGGGCAAATTCGCAGCGCTAGAGCAGCTACTTTTGCCGGGGTTGCAACGAGGTTCTAGATCCCATTTGATCTTCACCATCAAGGCGCAGGGGTCGCATGGGTTCGCCACGGCAACAGCATGGGATGATCCTTTTTTCGAACCTCGGCAGCGGACAGGTGACGAGCACCGATGGGCAGAACCCACTGAGCGGCAAGCTCGTCTTGGTGCGGCCCATAGTATGAGAAAGGCATAGTGAATGCATCGTGGCACAGTTGGATGTGGATTGTGTTGGCAATTTCTCTTTCTGGTGCGATATATCAATGGATTGAGATCACCCAGACTTTGCTTCGGCAGGGTTAGTTTCTGCGGTCAGTTTCTGATGCTAAATCAGAGACATCGCACCACTGGACACTTGATTCAACGGCGGAGGGCCGTGTTGACACTGTTTAAACTTTGAACCACCAAAGGGTTGCCATGGTTTGGCATCGCTTGACTATGATTCCGGAAACTTTCTTTCGGAGTTTCACGAATATGTTTCATTTTGCAATCTTTCGTTGGATGTCGACATTTTTACGCAATCGAGCAATTCTTGAAACTCACCATGCAACCAGCTGGTGACATCAGGTAAATGCCCGCACTTCCTGCTGAAAAAGTATCTCTATTCTTCTTGGTTGAACCTGCATTTTCTTACATAAGCCATTATGTCATTGTTTCTCTATGCTTCTCTTTCTATCTATCTTTCTGTCATTTATATTCATTTATCACAGTTGTTGTCTTTTTCCCACAGTTCTATGATGTTCTACCACTTCTGCATCCAAAAAGCACTGGCTGCCCAGTGCGACCTGGGCGGCTCGGAGCGGCTGAAGAAGAGCGAGGCCAACAAAAAACTGGGGATGTAGCCGGGATATCATGCGGGTTACATACATATGATAATGCATTATATATATATATATTATAATCATAATCATATACAAACTATGATTATATAGAGGTTGTGCGTGACCATATATGTATATATGATTATAGATACATGTATATGTATATGTATATGTACAATATATATATATATATGTATACATGTAGTGGGCATATGATTTATACTGGGTATACAGCCAATGATATAACTGGATGATTGTTTTGGGTATACCATTTAAGTTCGAGCTTTTTGGTACAATATATTCCCAGGTTTCCAACATCATCATCTGCAAATGGGGCCATATTTGATTGCTGGAGGGTATAACAATATGGCCAACAATATATGACCAATGATATCGATGATAACTGCTTGGAGGATTCTACCGGGTACTTGTATAATCTTTTGTATATAGATGTGTAGAATGTATATGTGGGGGTTTCTTAAACATCTTAAGTCACCATGGGTTTCAATGCTCAACGATGCTCAACGATGCTCAACGATGCTCAAGGGTCATCCATGGGATGATGACTTGGACCCCCGAGGCGACCGGAGAGCATCTGAAGGAGGCGATTGAAATCAATCGATCCCTGACCGCCTTAGGCGACGTCATTGAGGCGGACTTTATGGGGAAAACACGTGGATTTCCCCATGGATTCCATGGATTCAAACAGCAAAATCGGTCCGGAGTGTTGTGAAGTGGTGGATGGTTTCATCAAACAAATGCCAGATGTGGAAGATCATAATAAAAACGGTGGGATTTTGGAGTGCCCTATCTTGGGATATGGAAACGATGGGGGGATAGCCATAGCGATTGACATCATTGATTTCAGGACATCCACCGTAGAATTGTGCGCAGATGAGAAATCCTTCCTGGAAAGTGGAGCACTGCTGCAAGAACCCAACGAAACCAATGGTTTCATTTGGCGTTTTTCCAAATGAAACCAGTGGAGTTTTTTGGCATTTTTCCAGGCGGTGGCTGAGCGGAAGAGGCAGGTTCCATACCGGAATCACAAACTGACTCAGCTCCTGCAGGACGACTGGTCAGGATGGGGGAGGCGAGGAATCCAAAGAACCAAATCACCAGTTGACCATTGGAAGGTTGGAACTGGTTGGAATATGTTGGATACACTGGCGGAGCCAAAAATGGTTGGAGCAGGCTGGACTTGCAGTTGGAACTTAGTCCACGGCCATACTGGTTATTAGGGACTAGATGGGACCCATATGACTCAAAAACTGAATCCACGTGGCGGTTCCTCTGGTACCCAACAATAGGGGTTTCGAGTGAAGCTGGTTCGAACTTGGAACCGATCAGGAACCGGAACCAGTACATGATCCCATTTTGGGTGACCCGAGAGATTGGCTCAAGGGTCGTGTTGCGGGCGTTGGCGATGTGCTATGAAGTTGAAACTTGATGGACGGTGGGGGTCATTTTTTTGGTTTGAAATTGGGAACAAAAAAGAGGTGGCAACAATATTCATAATGTGGTCTGGTAAACCCATGTAAATCCAATTACCGTAGATGAGCGCTGAAGATAGTTCATCCTCAAATGGTATATAGGATTTTTAGGATTCCGGCATTGGCTTTGACACATGAGCTTTCACTGGTGAAGTCCCACCAATGATACGCAGAGTTCCAGGACGTAAACACTTGTGTAGATGTTGGGGTTTTCGAGTTTCGTATGGGATGTTTATGGCGTGAGACAATGAGACATGTCAACAGGAATCAACAGGTTTGGTTTCTGCATAGAATCTTTTGCATGACGAGCCTTTGCACTTGAGTACAAGCAAGTTCAAAGGAACGGTTTTTGCATTTCCATTTTGATCACAGCATGGGAAGCTCAGGAAGCGGTTCTTGCTGCGGTATGATCCTCCTGGTGTCGGATTGGAGGCGCTGATTTGCTGAAGTTTGTGAGGAACTGGGACAGTAGATGAGTTCATGGCCGCAGTTCTCAGCCCAGGATTGTGTTGAATGGGGTGTTGAATACCCATTGTGCACACCCATGCTGCTTGGTTTGTGGATTACTAAGGTTCCAAGTACAGCACCAAATTCGTAAAACTTGATCTACAGTATCTACAGGGTCCCTCACCCAACATTTGCAACTAGTCATCAACCTCACGACATCCACATCCCGCGGCAGGTGGAAGATGACGATCACCAGCTGTCGGTTCAGCACAAGAGCCTCCCTGGCAAATCGGAGGTGCACTCTGCCAAGGCCGGGAGGATGACGGGCCCGGACCCCAGATGTTTGTGGTGTGTGATTTTGACTCATAGCATGTATTATATAATATTAAATTATACAGATATTTCAATATTTCACAATATATATATATGAGTAAATTATTGTAGTACTAATATTTAGTATTTGCTTCGCCTTGGCCTTTCCGAGGTTGCAGAAAACTCTCACAACCGATAGGGGACGACCCTAATTTGCGCATGGCATTAAAATTAACATATAATTGTGTCCGCTACTCACATATATATATATATGTATATATATATATATATGTATATATATTATGTACATATCATATGATACATCCTGGCAAATAGGTATATTATACATATATATATATATATATGTATATACAATATGACATTGTGATATATGGATAATGTGATATAGCAGTCACATCTCAACGTATCTGTTGATGGCTCCAGGACATCAACGGCCTGGTGGACGCCTTGATCGACGAGGAGTCCACGCTGCTCACCCGCCGGAGGCACCGAGAAGGTTTGATCCAACTGCTCTCGAGGCTCTACGAGGTGGACGTCACGGCAGAGGCCATGGGGCCATGGGGCCATGGGGCCATGGGGCCATGGGGCCATGGGGCCATGGGGCCATGGGGCCATGGGGTTTTCAAGCCCGGGATATGGGTGGATATAGGTGGATGGTTTTTCATAGTCAGTTTTAGTGTTTTTTTTTGATGTTAACTATCAAAGTTAGATAGTTTGGTGGATAGAACATTAGCTGATAAATGGTTGGCTAATGTTGGTTGATGATTATATGGGGTTATACTATCCTATACATATTGGGGATTGTCACCGGCTGGGAAATCCCTTCTCAACCAGCCCCATTTTTCGCCTTGGGATGGATATGATGGGCATTGCAGTAGGGCTTACAGTAGTCAGTGTCCACCTTGCCGGAAATGCACAAAACTGCTGATGAAGGATTGAACCGCAGTTTAGTACTGTTTGACGCCTGATCCACTTTTTTTTGTGTCAGTATCCATGGTTGAACTTTTCGGGCCGGGTGCCCAATTTTGACCCAGACAAAAAAACGACGGTTTATTGAATGGGGAATTCTCCCCTTAAATATCCTTAAATGGACTTAAAATCAGCTTTGTGAATTTCAGTGTCATCTGCCCAGAGCAACCCCTTGGGTCTTGAATCAGGATGGGGATGGGGGTAGTCTTGGGAGAGGATTTCTGAGTCCAATCCCAAGTCTGGAAGATCTCCACCTCACCAAAGCCATGAGCCCATACCTTGGGTGCCTATTCCGCATTGTCAGCTAGCACCAGAATCATTATAAATACCCATTGCAAGCGGACCCCACCCACTTTGACGATCATCCCGCTTAGCAACTGTCTAGTAACGGAGCTTATAACCATTTCTCATTTAGTGCTAGTAGGAACTATCAGGCTATCAGCCAGGGTGTTCAACTTTTAAGGTTTCACTTTGAGAAATCCTCATTTCAGTCGGTAAAAGCTGGTAAAGATAATATCGTTTCGACACCAAATCAGTCTACATATTCTCCACTTAGGCTCAGGAAGAAGCCAACAACGAGCCAGAGACCCATGAAGCTCCCGATGGCATGCAGGGAGCTACCGTGGTGCTGACGGGTCTCAGGGAGCCGCACCAGGCTGGCAGGTTGATGATCTGATGGGAGGTTGATAGACTATCTGACAGTTCTGATAGTTGGCGATCGATGATTAAATATGATTAATATATCATAATATATCATATATATATATATATATATATTTCTTTCTTTTTTTGGAAGGGAGGAATTAACAAAATATAGTCTTGTAGGTAAGATAGCCGTAGGTGTGAATGATGGTTAATGCATCATTGCCCACGAGAACACCATTTCATGGGAAGAGGTATTTGAGTCATCCCTTCCATGTTGAGCTCGTCAGTGGCAGGTTTTCAATGGTGAGATCGCGACGGTGGTGAAATCCAAAGGTGAGAAGCAAAAATATGAAGTTGAAGTCAAAGGACCAGCAACACCCACACCATCCACACCCAAAACAGCTGGTGTTTTGAAGAATGCAGCGCTCCAGTCGCCGCATTTTTTGGTCACAAGTTTAATAAACATACCCGTGGGACCCATATTTTTCAGCTGGCAAATGTCGATCCAGGACAAATCGTGAAGGTCAAAGGGAAAGAACACCTCCTGATGGCTAGCAGCAACTCAGCTGACCTCTCAACCGAGCAACTTCTCTGGTGTCCGAAGATTGGACCACCATGGGTTGACGGTTTCACAGACAAGCCCTTGCTGGTAGTGTACTTGTCATGTTGTACCCTAACTACCCAACGGATTGTGTCTCTGTTCCTTAGAGCCTTAGAGCACTGGAACAAAGTTCAGGTTCAGGGACTTTGGCTCCTGGAGTGTTTGTACCTTGGTCGTTGGAGTTGTGCAGCTGGAGACTTGGGATATGGAAAAGTAACGTGAGATGAGTTTTGACTCACTGTTCTCCGATGACAATTGAACATTATGAAAACATGTGGAGCTATTGTTTCTATCTTTTCTGGACAATATATTCATGTATATATATATTATATTCCATGATCTTTTGCTATTGCTGCACCACTGGCTACATTTTTGGCAGCTTGCAGCTCCCGGCTTCACGCTCAGTCAGTTCAGTTCATATAAGCAATTGTCAATCTGGGTTTGCCTGAAAATGGGTTATATGCCCCCTCAAAAAATGGCTAATCTTTATTCGGGAGCCATGGGAGTCTAGGTATCATTGGGTATCATACTGTAGGAATCATACTTTTAGATGAACTCATCTGACAATGCAACTGGCTATTGGTTCTGCAGGAGGGTATGGACATAAACAGGTTAACAATGAATATGTTTGCTATGATGAGATATTTGAATAAGGGGACCATGTCGATAGCCATCATAAGTAGTGTTGTCAATCATATTATTAGTTTGGTCATATGTTGTGAATCATGATGGTTGAAGACACCGGCACATTCATGCAGAGTTCCTTTTGAACTGCTTGGTGGTCTCAAGTTTTGTTTTCATGGCATCTCTGCTTGAGATGCAGCGAGGTGAACTTGCTTGATTGCTCGACCAATCGTTGGGTATTCATATCCCGGTTCTCAGTGGTTTCTCCCCAAGATATAGAACTTTTATATGCCATGCTTGAAGCCACCGGATCTCAGTCCCAGCTTCAGCATCCCCACTCCGGCCCCGAGGTGGCTATTCGTGGGCTTCGAAATCACGTGGAGCTCAACGGTTGCATCGCCAAGGTGTCAGAGTGTCATGAGGAGTCGCAGCGCTACGAGGCGCTGAAAAGGGCTGGAAGGGGTTGGCTGAAAGGGATTTGATTCAATTGGATCTATTATTTCTACAGGGTTGAAAGGAGGGAATGGCATTTAATATTGATGGGACTGCAACTGCAAGTTGGGGGTTGATTGCGGACTTGACATGCCAGTTGTGGTGGGGGTTTCACATGGCACTTTCCATCCAGACCAAGCTGCTGGGGACTTGAATTTCCAGATCCAGGGAATTCCTTGTAGGAATGGGGGTAGCCAAAGGATAATCCCAAACCCGGGATGGAAGAGCCTCTAAGACACCTGGCGGAGGTGAGGGCTCTGGACAGTGGACAACTCTTTCGTGTGAAGAAGGTGCGGTGGGAGATGGGACTGATCCACTATGAAAGATATTTGAGGTGGCTTGAGTTCGACGGCTGGCGACAAATTTCTTAGCAGTCAATAGCTGCTGGCGACGTTTGCAGTGATCTGAGTTGCTGAGTCATTTCACTGACTCCCAGCAGCAAGAATCTAAGTGTTGGGAAGTGGGGGCTTGGCAATTTTTGGAGGAATCAAGGCAAAATATTTGATCCCTTCAAATACGATTTGTGACTTAAGAAAAGTGTTGTTTTTGGGGCCTGATGTCCTCACACCCTGTGTTTGTACTGTGGCAAACTCAAGAATCAACCATCCTCAAGTTTGCCAGAAATGTGTGATGCAAACGATCTCCAAAACGGGATTTATTATTAGGTGCAGCGCATTCTCAGCTCTCCAACTTTTGGGTTCCCAGTGGCGATGACGCCGATGGCGCAGGAGAACGTGGTGTTGATTGAGGCGAGTCCGGGAGTGCAAGCTGCCGCCACAGCTCTCAAGGCGCCTTCCCTGGCTGCAGTGGCGGTGACAGATGACTGATATCTGATATCTTCAGATTCGACGACGACGAGGATGATGATGATGATTGATTGATTGATTGATTGATTGATTGATTGATTGATCGATTGATCGATTGATCGATTGATCGATTGATCGATTGATCGATTGATCGGTTGATCGGTTGATCGGTTGATCGGTTGATCGGTTGATTGATTTGAATTGATTTGATTTGATTTGATTGATTGATTGATTGATTGATTGATCGATTGATCGATTGATCGATTGATCGATTGATCGATTGATCGATTGATCGATTGATCGGTTGATCGGTTGATCGGTTGATCGGTTGATTGCTTGATTTGATTTGATTTGATTTGATTTGATTGATTGATTGATTGATTGATGATGATGATGATTGATGATGATGATGATGATTGATGATTGATGATTGATGATTGATGATTGATGATTGATGATTGATGATGATGATGATGATGATATCTCATGATTATTGGGTTACAACCTGATTTTGGTTGGCCACACCATTTGTTTGTATCTTCTTTGTGTTAGTGGATGTATACTATATATATATATATATGGTCCAGCGTTCCAACCACCCTCCACCCCGGCCATGGTCATGGGTCAGCCATAGTACTGTTCCCCTCCCCCCCCTGTGGTGTGGTGGGGGTGTGGTATGGTATGTTGAGTATGCATGGTGTGTATGGTCGGTCTAGCATGGCAGAACGTATGGTATGTTTGGTATGTATGATAGGTATGGTACAGTATGTATGGCATGAATGGTTGGTATTGTATGGATGGTAGGTATGGTATGTAAGTCTGTTGGTTATGGTATGTTTGATGTGACAGTATGTATGGTCTGTATGGTATGTATGGTTACTATGATGGGTATGGCATGTTTCCTATGTAAGGTAGGTATGGTATGTATGGCATGTATGTTTGGTATTATAGGTATGGTAGGTGCGGTAATCATGTTTTATATGTATGTTATATGTGGTATGTAGGATTGTTATGATAGGTATGGTATGTATGGTATCATTGGAATGTATGGTAGGTACGGTATATGTTAAACACATGTAGTGTTGTGAGAGTACACAGGTAGTAAATAGGAAGTAGATACATAGCACATGTATATATAAATAGGTAGCACATAGGTACTTTGAGGGATTATGTGTGCTACGTAGGTCCTCTAAAAGGTAGCATGTACCTAGTAAATGCGAGGCTGGTAGTCAGAAATGCTGCAAAGACCTAGCAAATACGGGGCTGGACCTCAGAAATGCTTCCAATAGCTTGCAAATAGAAGGGAAGGGGGTGCTACCTGGGGACCCATACCATAGGCAGGGGTAGGAACACGGAACACGAGGGATGAGTATTGATGCATCGTAATACAGTATATGTTTGTATGTGTACAGGTATATATGGACGTATCTTATCTACATATATATATAATTATACATGTATACATGTATACATGCATACATGTAGACATTACATTACACTACAGTACATTGCATCACATTACATTACATTACATACATTACATGACATTCCATTGCATTGCATTGCGTTACATTACATTGCATTACATTCCATTAATACATACATTACATGACATGACATGACACGACACGACACGACACGACATGACATTACGTTACGTTACATTACATTACAATTACATACAAGATGCAAGTACATGTATCTTCACATTGCGTGTAGATCCCCATGGATGTTGGTTCAACCTGGCATATGCCCCCGTTGTTTTGTGGTTTCCAACACCGCTTCGGTGGGTGAAGGAGAACCGCGACGCCATGAAGGAGAACAAGGATCCCAACAGCACACCGCGAAAGGCCCGAGACAAGGAACGGGAACCTCAACGAGGCGAGGAGGAGAGCGACGTCTTTGAGATTGGATCCACGGTCCCTTTGGCAACGGTTGGTGTATAGAATATTGTTCAGGATGTTCAGGTCTCATGGTTGACATGATTTTCTCCGGGAAAATGAGCTCCTTGGGGTATCCCCTTTTTTTTTTGGCCAAACCCAAATCCGAACTGACGCGGAGGTGTCACAGGCAAGAATGATGGTTGTGACAGGCAATTCTAGCTGGTGTCACGTGGCCAACAACGATAAGGGTTTAGCTGTAACTCATCAACGTTTCTAGAGCTTCATTCTAGAAACAAATGTTATCAAATGTTGATCATTTAAATTCTATAAATGTTGGGGTTTAGCTGTAACAAATTGGATGTTTCGGGTTCTTTCGTAATGGGCAGCCCGAGCGCCGGTTTGTGAGCGCTGAGCGCATCATCTGAGGTGGAGTTGGTCGGCCTGAAAACAGCGCAAGCCTATAATGGCCAGCAAGCCGAGGTGGATCTCAGAGCATATGGCTTACATGCTCAAAAACCATCAAAGTGGTGATTTATCCGTTGGAAATGGTGGATTTAACCACAACAAATTAGGATTTTACGAATACGTGGATTTGTAAACCATCAAACTATCGGGTATTTCACTATCAAACATCTGGATCATCTGGATCTAACTTATGGAGATTTACATCTCCATGGAGGGTCAATGAAACTCTGGTTCTATCCAGTTTTCGCCTGGTGCAAAATAGACCACAGTGATTTCCCACAGTTGTTAATGTGAGTTGGTTCGAACATGGGGAATATATACCTTCAATTTGGCTGGGGAAAATGAATGAAAATGATGATTGACCAGAATTACTCATCAATCATCATTAACCACAATTAACCCTGGAATTTCGCGCAGGTCCTGTCCGTTGACCGTGTCCGGGGGCGCTATGAGATCCGGTTGCACGACGGTCACTCGGTGTCTGAAAACGGGGTCAGTCTACTGCCCATATTGCGATGATTGATGCGGCACATTCTTGCTGTAACCATCAAAGCTTGGGCTGTGGAGAGTGTACCAGGGCTTCGACCCGTAATTAGCCATCTCGGTTCGAGTTGTTCTGGAAAGTGTGTTGGACACCCCCCCCAAAAAGTTTGGGGTGAATTTTGGGAGATTCCCAGGCCATGTGATTGCCACAGCTCGGGTTACCAGTGATCAGTAAGTTCTCGGCAATGGGGCGTATTATCGGAAGTGATTGGAAACCCAGATTCAGAATTTCACTAGGCATCTAGGTAGTTATATTCCAAGTTGAGGAACAAAGGTACGCCCTGTGACTCAGGAAACTTTAAGCCGAAGACCAACGCAACAGATTGCTTTATTAAATGGCTTGACTGCCAAGACCATAATTTTCTTGGTCCTATAACCAGAGGGATTTTTGTTTGCACCCTAATTTCTGTCCAGTTTGTTGGGTACAGTACCCAATCGCTTGATTTGTACATCCAAGTCCATAAATCTTGTTCTGGATGCTATGATCTTTCCGTTTTGTTGAGTATACAGTATATATGTATATATATATGGATTGTCCTGGACCCATTGCACCCACTTTCACCATCCTGGTTTTGGGTTGGCGAATTCACGAAATATTCGCACAATCATTATATGTTTCCCACATTATATTGGCTGGACAGTTGATGTGCGAATCATAACATTGATCTTTGTCATTTATGTTTGATGATGGATCATTGAATTTCCGGATCTTCCAATGTTTGATCATTGGACAGTTGAAGCCTTGATCTTTGTCATTAAACCCCCATTGATTTGTTCCTGACAGGTTCTGTGAAGACCATCCGGGCTGAGAACGTGCGGCTGGTCGGCAAGAGCCCACGGCCCAAGCGAAAGGAGAAAGGCTGAGGGGCTGAGGCCGGAAACGCCAAGCCGCCAAGAGTTGGAAGCTCCAAACATTGAGATGTTTGGTAAAAAAATACATAGGATATTGTAATATTCTAATAACTGTATCATATATAATATATATATATATGGAGATTAGATAGATAGTTATTATACATATGTACAGAATGTAAAGTGTCAGGAACATTTCCCAAAAAATCCTCGAAGCTTTACCAGGGGTTTTAACCCAGGTTGGCGGTCGACGGTTTCACTGCACGGTCTCACCATTGCGTCAATTCGCGATGCACTGCCAGGGTAGACCAAAACTTGCCGAAAAACTCGACGCCCGATGTTGCTGAGGTGTTTTCTGTGTATTTCGGAGCGCACGGATTGAACACTGGGAGATTTGTGGAGGCGATTCAGCGGCATTGCCGGCCTCACCTGACCCCCCAGCAAAAAGTGTCAAAGAAAGTCGGAGGAAGCTCTAAGAGTATGAGGGTCAACCAAACACCAAATTTGGACATCCCAACGCCGAGTCAACGCATAGGATGTACAGGGTTTCACCCTCACCCACACAGCTTGCGTCACTGCGTCACTACCATGTTTTGCTTCTTCCTTTTGATGCAAGGTGATCCAAGCACCTGGAAATTTTGCAACTGCTTTGGGCTTCGTCAAGCGTTGATGCTGTGGCAACGTGAACACATCCTGGAGGATGAATCATAGGAAGAACAAAGAACAACACCATCGGAGTGGAATTAATTGTACGTGTATATATATATATACATAGTATATTATACAGTCGGAAAGTCCTAAAGTGCACAGATAGCATAGTTTTAGGATGTGGGCAGCATTGCCCAAGTCTGCAGCAGGAACTCCCCGCTCCAACTCCATGAGTTTTTTCCGTATTTCCCCAGTGATTTTTTGGGCCATTGGCCGGTTCCAGCACCATCTCTGGGGTAAAGTTTATCATTACTGTAATCCTTTGCAGCTTGCTGCACCTGGGCGAGATGTTAGTGGAGAAGTCCATCCATGTCAGCTTGCTGAGTGGCCGCAGCCTAACTGTGAAAGTGCATCCAGAGCTGCTGGTGCTGGACCTCATCCATCAGGTCTGTGAAGTCTAGAACTGGGGGCAGTTCACCAAAAATTCATACAGGATGTTGTCCAAGAGGCCAAGATCAACTATCATGGGGGTAGAATGGGATGGTGGATACTCTCTGGTAAATCAACATAGACCCTGAAGATAAGCCATTTTTGGTGGAAACTAATCTTCCAACCCCTATCTGCCTGGCTCTATGTTAATTTGCTGAAGGGTATATGCAACCAACAATTCAAGATTCGGGTTTGTCTGAAAGCGGGGGTGTACTCTATCTTCGAAGGTCTGGCCACGAGCAATGGCTGTGGGGAAGAGATGAGAAGATGACGATGATGAAACCCGCGGTTCACACGGATGCATCACATATTGCTTGACAGATCTTGGCATAGTATCGATAGTACATGCATGATCATGCATGCAATACATGCGTTACTGTATTCATGTGCGAAGACGGATCAATGTGCCAAACAAGAAAGTGAGTGAAGACATATTCATGACATAACCATACATAACCAACATCTGAGCTGCTGAAAGAACTCTGAACACTTGACACGCCAAACCATTCAGGATTTTTTCAACATTAAAGGCACTCCAAGACATGGCTTGCACATGCTTGCACTTTCAACTCCAATGGTCATTTCATACAAAAATGATGGGCCAAAATCCTCAGCAACCAGCCAGTGTTTGTGGGATTTCAATGTCCAAATGTTGGCCGACATGACAATTTTGGTGGTTAAATTGACCATTTGTTTTGGTTGACATAACATTTTTCCCCACATCTTTGTGTGGGGTTCTTGTTTTTGGTTGCGTACTCCCGTCCGTACCGCCTCCTCCGCGTCCTCCCGCCTCCTTCCGCCCACCTACACTTACACACATACAACAACTTACCCACAACTTGCTCACACACAACTAACTCACACACACAACTCTCCAACACACAACTTACTCACACACAACTCTCCAACACACAACTTACTCACACACAACTCCCTGACGCACACACACACACAACTTACTCAAACACACACACACACAACTCTCCAACACACAACTTACCCACACGCACAACTTACTCACGTTCATTCTGCGTGGCAGGCGTGGCACTTATGGCACTGGGCTGGCTCTGGTTGCGTGCTTGGCTCCCGTTTGGCGCCGTTGTCGCTGCGGCTTTTTGTGTGGCAGGCGTGGCACTTGGCGACATCGACCTTCACTTTGCATGGCAGGCGTTGCACTTGGTGACACAAAGTTTCTTTATGCGTGGCATGAGTGGCACTCGGTGACATCGATGTTGCTCGTTGAAATCAGATGTTGTGCAACTAGTTTGACTTGCTTCACTCTTCTGCGTTGAGTGTGTTGATAGCCATTTCTCACGATATGCTGTTTCTGTGCGCTTCGATCCAGGCACGGGACACAACGCACACAACGCACAGAACGCATACATTGCATACATACATACATACATGCATGCATACATACATACAAAATCATACATACATACATACATACATACATACATACAAAATCATACAAAATCATACATACATACATACATACATACATACATACATACATACATACATACATACATACATACATA
>Ga0126342_10004784_pt1 | contig 23304 bp, 18 predicted proteins | sample Cyp1metagenome_FD_92528 | JGI IMG/M metagenome (GOLD analysis project Ga0126342, IMG submission 92528) | Coral microbial communities from Lord Howe Island, Old Settlement Bay, Australia - Cyphastrea 1 metagenome | ecosystem: Host-associated > Invertebrates > Cnidaria > Coral ...
ACCCTAATACTGCAAAATGGTATCCCCAGGAAAGTTGTTCATCAAAACTTCAATGTCCTATAAAATGTCATGCGCAACTACACGTTTTTTAATGTTAAGAACCCAGGGACCCCTACAAAATGCATAGTTCCAAATGTGTATATACTCAAAAAAAAACCTGTTCCTACAAAATGCTATTCCCAACCACATGTTTTACTATAAAACAAGCTTGTTTTGCAGCTTTATAGCTTTCACAGGTGCATCCTTTCTGTAGTGGAAATTTCTTCCCAGATTAGCATATTATATCATGTTTTAGCATATTATAGCCATTATAGCCATCCCGTTTTCCTTCGTTAATGAACACTGTGATTGTAGGATATCTGGAAAAATATGTGAAAAAATGACAACCTGCACCGGGTTCCTTGGTCATCCTTGGTCAATGGCCCAAAAGATCCAAATGAGCTGCACCAACACTTTTTGGAAAGTAGCACCACAGCAACCTACATCACTACGACAAGGATTCTGCTGAAAATTCTGGGCATATCCAGCTGGTTCCTGCCAATCCCAGGCTAAAAAAAATCCAAGCGTCATCGTCATTGAGGCACTCGGTGCGGATTCCTTTGCCATGTTCTAACGCCTTCATGACGCAGGCGGTTTGGGGCACCGGGATGCATGGGCTCCACGACAACGAAAGTAGTGGTAAATTAACATAGACCCTGAAAAATAGTTTCATAGCACAGTTTTAGAAACTCATCTTCCAACATCTTCCAACATCAACATCTGCCAGGGTCTATAGTTAATACATGTTAATACAGTTAATTTACCGGGTAAACACCAAATTTCTGGTGAGGTGGTGAGCTGGCGAGCTGACCGTTCCGCCTGGTGTGTCAGGTATCCACTGATGGCTGTGGATGGCGGGGATGCAACGCTGACGTTCACCAAGCCAGCGCTACCTGGGAGAACAACAAACATGATGAACCCGTGAACACGGGGGAATATGGATGTGGGTCAAAATGGAAGACCTAGGGGACCACAGATGTTAGTCTAGTTTAGTATTAACCATCCAATTATTGGGGTACCTAATTTTGACCCATACCCATATCTGAATATCCATGACATGAATGATGATGAAGATCTTGAATATATGATGTTGACTCATACTAGTATATCCGATAGCCAACCACAGTAGTGCATCGATTCATCACGGCTGACTCAGCAGTGTGTTGATTGCATAACTATATGCATAACTGTAGTATATAACCCATCAAGAGAAGCATAATCAACATCTTTTCATGGTCAACTTGAGAAAGTTGCTGGATGGCCCCCATGATTGGCATATTTTGGATCTTTCAGCTGGCACCACGAAAAACAGTTTACCACTTGGATCAGGACATGACAGACTCACAAACTTGGAGCTGGCTCAACAAGTCTTGTGGCTCCCGCATATCTTATGATAAGCATGTGACACGCAATTGCAGCTACCACAAATTTTGCCAGGAATCACCTTGATTCCATTCAAATCAGGAAATGAAATACAGCACATAGGATATGCTCATGACGATTTATGAAAACACCGTCAGATCTCACACAACCAGCTAACCCGTCTAGATCCTCAGCCAAAACAGTGATTGTTACAGCCTCCAGGCCCAGAAACAGTGTTTCTTACAGCCTCCAGAGATCAAAGACGTGTCTTCGTTGATGCATTCCAGCCCCACATTTCCTGAGTCGCATGATGGGCAATCTCTTGGAGATCATGCTAAATGCTACCTTTGGCATATGGTTCTTTGACTTTTTTCAATTCAAATAGTGTTGCTTCTAACAGCAAAACCATTGGTTTGGGGGCACGGGAAACCAGCAAACCAGCGAACCAGCGAATATACTCCGGAGAAACTTGGCGGATGCGAAAAAAATCAACGTGTGCGATTCCCGTTCGCTGGGTAGGTTCGACAGCGACAGAAAAAATGGCAACTGCTTCAAACGTCTTGAAACTACCAACCCAGTTTTGCTGATTTCAAGGTTCGCGTAGGGATGGGTCAATACGAGGTAGGTAGACCCTTCTTTTCGGAGGAACATCAAGCTATACCAAACCGCAGGGTACCAGGGCTTTGACTCATACCCGCATCACAAGTCATACAAAAAAATATCCAGCACTGAACAGTCTTGAAATTGATTGATGCTTGTTGCAGCTAAAGTCTCCAATCCATCCACTGGGACACTCCATGGTATGCCTTTCCTCATGTAGCAACACCTCAGCGATGCTGTGATTGGAAAGGCAGCTGTGAGGCAGGAGACCTGAGGTTTCTCGCAGGATTTCCTGTTCAGACCTGAGTTCAGAGGTACTTTGGGTATATTGCTTAGGAAGCCAATCGTTTCTAGCAACTGGCAGGATAGTGGGGATGATCCAACAATCCTACCTAGACCCTCAACTTCCCCTATCACAACAGCTATGTGGCATTTAGTTTCTCCCTACCCTGGTGCTTCATCCCACTTAGGTCCAGTAGGAAATAACCACGAGTGGACTAAGCCTACTTGGCCCATTTATGATCAGGCTTTTCTCACCTATATATATATAATTATCCTGTTTACTAAGGATGAACCACCAAGTAGACGTGTGATACTTCGATATACTTCGACCATCTTCGACCCGTATGGTCACGACTTGAGGGTCAGAGCCTAAGCCAAGCAGAATCACATGACCAGGAGCTGGAAAAAAGATCACGGCGGAGCCCGATCTCCTCAGTTTCCGGGGGTGTAAGGGGCCGTGATCTCAACAAAGAAACCTCTGAGTCTGAGCAAATTATGAATAAAGTAGTTCCCAAACAACCGATTGTCCTGATTGTTGGATCTTTTCGGGATGTTTTCCTTACATTCACTATCATCTTTGGCGAGGTCGCCATAACTGGCCCAGATCTGGCCCAGAAACATGGCAAAAACATGCAAAAAAAATGGTTTGGAATAGCAAACTTACATCCTGAAACACCCTTTTCAACAAGGGTGCAACGAATCAGAGTACAGTAATGTACAGCGATCAACTGCCACCCCTTCTCCCGTCTCACTGAAAAAAAAAATCAATGTCTGGTGGTTCCAACCCATCCCATAAACCAATACAGATTTATGGGAATTTCTGTTGATTTTCAACCCATCCTTGTGCCAGTCAAGATGGAAAATGACAAGGATTTGACACCACAAACCAGATTTGTCACCAATGCCAAAAGCTGTTGCACTCTGCCAAAACAACAAATCGCATTTGCCCCATTTGACTTGCTCATACCGTTTTGAGGGAGGCTGGAAACTCCATCCCTACCAGATTACCAAGGTTCAACGATCCCGCTGGGCAATTGATGCCACATTGCCCCAGTACCCATGTAGCAGCCCCATCGCTACAATAGATCGTCCTGAGAAGTGTGTTCAGCGTGGCTTGGATTCCTGGCCAACCGCCATGCCCACCTTTGTTCTGTGAGACCGCTAGCTACACCTTCTAAAGAAGGGGTACTGCGTAATTTGCCAGAATACAGTTTCCTGGCAAGAATGCACTGTTTTCTGAAGTAAATATGTACTATTTGCTTACAAGGAAAACTGCATATTGGAAAAAGAAATATGATTGCTTCACAGAGAGGATATGCTGTTTGTAAAAGAAACGGCTGTTCAACTGTTCAATGAAAATTGTTTCTGAGAAAGGATACTGCCCTCCACTAAAGAATTACTACGTGTTTGAAACGGATACTCATACACTTATTAAAGGGACGCTGCGTCCTTCATATGGAAAAATGGTCCAATTGGCAGTAGCCCATTTGTATCCACTTGTTTGGGTGTTCAGGAAAAAACAATGAAACTACAAACAAGGATAAACAAGGTATGTTTCAACAAACAAGAGCATTATAATCACCTAGAAATCATGGCACAACCCCAGTAAACAACACCACGATTGGGAGGTTCGGCCACTACTTGATGCTGTTTACAATTCATCCCGAATTCATCGCTCCATGCAACCCACTTCAATCATGCGCATCATCCAATTCCATCCAATTCCTTTCCTCTATTCAGTCCAGATTCATGTTCCCCAACGTATCGCCAGTACAGTTGCCATATCCATACTCTCCGTGTCGCGTGGGTGGATATTTCACCTCGAAGAAATCGTCTCTGACCTGAGTCGCTCAAGAGGCCCAGCTGAACAATGGCAGGTTTGATCAACTCCAAATAGAGGTTGATGGTGGTTACATCACATACAGGAACTCATGGACTTCCATGAAGAAATCACTCAGGACTCTGAAGCTGCATGAAGAAAAGAACTCGGACAGGGCGCGTGCATGCGTTGATAAGTTGAAACAAAGACTGCATCTCCCGAACTGCTATATAACTTGCATGGCTGAAACATGTGTCGTACCTAGAACCATAATCACAAAAAATTGCATCATACCAGGACTTATATTAACTTACATCAACAAATCATGCTGTAACCCCACTACTAGTAGATAGCACTATGTGACTATGTGTATAGTCATCCCAAAAAAAATAGAAACAGATAAATCCTGTTTCCAATGTTGTGAAGATCCTTTTTTTGGAAGTGATTCATTATGTAATCCATGTAATCCCCAAGTAACAAAGCCAGCAAATCTCAGTACGCTCCGGCCGCCCTTCAACCCGAGCGTCGAAACCCTCATCGCAGGGGCGCAAGCAGCGGCCGCTTTCGACATTGATGCCAGTGGAGGTGCACAAAATCGTCACGGAGCCCTGATGATCAACATGGGGATATCATCCTGGATATTATGACTAAAAATATGGTAAATATATGGTAAATATATGATAAAACAATGGTAACATATGAATAAATATGGTAAACAAAAACAATAGGTGAACATAGAAGATAGTTGAAACCAACAAGGACTGTGTTTTGTGGATGGATGAAGTTCTGTCAACATAGACTGCCGTTCTTGTCGTACAGTGCAGGAGGTCCACCATCAACAGTCCACACTGGTTCTGTATGCAAAGTAGCCATGAAATCTTCAAAGGAAACCTATTCAGACTGATCCATATCCATCCATATCCCACGGAATGTTGCACAATACCCATGGGACGGAATCTATATGACAATCACAGTTAGGTGTTTGATGGGATTCTTATGCCCAACCTGTTATGATGAGGGTCTTGGTGGGACCATTTGAAGCTGGACATTAAAGTTTGTCATTCTGTGCAGGCCAAATAGTTATACTTGTTGCACTTTGCACTGTGTCACTGCTACAGGTCATCTGCAAAAGGAATGCCGGGTTTACAGAGGCGTTAAACCTATGTTACGTTTTAATCCTTGTTTTCTTTAATCTTTTTGGAGAGCCCCAAAAAGAGATGCTTTTGGACTTCTTCCCAATTCTTTTTGTGGCCCCGACATGAACCACACCACAGCAGTGCCTTGTGTGGAAAGGGACAGTCTAACGTCCGCATCAATCCCTCAGAGCTCGTCCCAACTGGAATTTCCAACCATCGTACAGGTTTGCCAAGCATTCCTTCACTTTGTGAAAAAATATGGTTTAATTGGTGTCCATGCAGGTCCAAGCCCAACAATGATAATCACGATAAACCAGACAGTAAGCAAATATGGGCAAATATGGCAAAATGTGTTCTTTGTAAACCAGACGATGGGCACATCATAGGTCACATATCGCACATGATACGTCTTTGTGACAAGCACCCGAAGCCACACCTATACATTTTTACTGGCAGTGCCAAGAAGCAGTGAGAAGAATCAACAATGACCATTTATGAAGTTGAAACTACTGTAGTTGAAACTATCCTAAATTATCACCCTTGTCCGTCATCATGTTTGATGCAGGTGCTTGAGTGTCAGGGAGGAAAGGATACTTTGGCTATGACTCGAGTTGCCAGTTCAGCCGAGCATCGTAGGTCAAGGAGTCGTAATTCCTGGATAAACTCAACAGAAAATCAATGTTGACTGGATGGGTCCCCTAGATATGAGGCTTTGACCATTATTTCCATACGGTTTTAAGTTTTAAGGGTTTGTAGATGTTTTTAGGGTATATAAACGATTTGCACATCTTCGCTGTAGATGTCTTTGATTGCATTGTGACATGATTCGCCAATCCTAAGAGATAGCCATTGAACATTTAAAAGGATTCCAATCCCTTGTTCCCTTGGGTTCCATGACCAATTGGGGATACTTGCGGTTGGTTGGTTTGAAGTGGCTTGAAAGGGTAAACCAAACAAGAAACAAATTCAACACACAAACATCAGACGACGAGTCGACGAGTAGAATTTTGGGCCAAATTTTAAGAGAGACTCACGATTCCTCAGCAATTTTAGGGTCTTTAGACATCTCAAGACCTAGTGTTGGGTCTGCTGCTGCAAAAGCCATCCTACAAACGGACCCCGCTCAAAGGGCAAGAATGCCAGGACAGTCCGCAATGACTAAGCCCACTGGTAGGACCCCTGGAATCACCAAATGCGGATTTTTGTCATGATCCATTCAACAAAATCCAGTGATTGAAATAATGATCAATTGATTATAATATATATATAATATGTAATTAGAATGTAAATATGTAATTAAATATATATATGATGTACATCTGTGGAGATTAAAAAAAAAACATTATGTTATATGTTTGTATATCGTGTGAACTGCCCATTGCCTAACCATTCCCGGTCCCCGGTCGTGATCCAAGTGACATGAAGGCGCCCGCAGAGCGCAGCGTGCCGCCGGGACAGGGCGCCTTGCGCACGTAGCACGAGGTGCCGCACTTCTCGTCGGTTTTGGCGATGAGGCCACCACCTCATGGCGAGACAGGTATTGGATGGTGACTAGCTGGGGATTGTTTCGTCGAACACGTAACATCTAAACATCTAAACATCCATCCATCCATCCATCCATCCATCCATCCATCCATCCATCCATCCATGCATATATCCATATATCTATGGTGTAGATATATGTATTATATAATTATACATGATATGTGTACTGTATATATATATATATACGTATATAGGTGTGTTAAGGGATACCCGTTGGGCTTATGGCCCTGGTGTCATCCCGTTGAGGTATGCTGTCATCTTTGGCACCCTGGAAGAGAACAGACTGCCCAACCTTACATCTTACAGGAAGACTCCATCTGGTTGGTGGCTTCAACCTCTGAAAAATATTAGTCAGTTGAGATTCGAGATTATTCTTCCCAATACATGGGGATGGGTCAAAACCCTGGTACCTAGTGAACCCCAAAATAGTTGGTAAATGGATGTTCATCCCACTAAAAATGGTATTTATAGGTATTGATCCATAGCCACATGGCAAAAAATGTTCCAAACCACCAACCAGCTAAGTTTAGTACATCTTCAGACTAAACTTTTCCTCGACATCCTGAACAACACAGATCCCCACAGACCGCGTAGACTCTGACTTGATGTGTACCAACTTTCGCTATATCAGGTTGCTGACTTGCAGCTGTCGCAGTCTAGCACAAGTATCTCTTCAATGCAAGTGCAATCTAATGTTTCCAAAGCCAGGTCAAACGTATACAGTAACTTTTATAGTCTAACACAGGAATAGTGCGGTTTGTTCCGAATTGCCCCCGCTCCAAATTGTTGCCACACTGCCGTTCAATGTGCTCCATCGTTCCGGCAGTGGCAACCCTCTAAACAGTTCTGGCTCTCCGTGTAGGGTGCAGATGCGCTCGCAGGGGGCGTAGCTGTAGCCGATGCAATTGTCGGTGTCGCACACCTTGGGTGTGGAAGGTTGGACAAGCATTGCTGCAAGACTTCAAAGTTGAAACCTAAGAGGCATTCTTTTCCCAAAGCATCCCAGAACTATTGTGTGCTGACGTCCATTCTCTTGACCTCATTGAGTTGTGTACCCTCTGAGATCTTTGATGAACTGACCTGGAAGTGAAGCAATTCCCCCTCGATACTAAAGCTGAGGGTTGCAGCAGGGTGACTGGCATTGCAGTTTCCACAACCTCTTGCATTGTTCCTGTGCTGGTTAGTTAATGGTGCTTTTCACCATCCAATCAATCATATCATTACGTTATCATCTAGCCATGGATCGAACTCCACAGTTCATCCAATATGTCCCATCGAATTTTGGAAAGAACATAAAAAAACATCCCCTGCAACTCACCAAAAACCTCCCATCTCCAATCATCTCCATGTCGAGGCACCCCCCGACATTCGCCATGCTCCATGTCTCGCCGAGAACGGCCGCGCACTGGCAGCATGGCACTGGTCATGCAGTTGCCATCGCCCAGTCGATCGAAGGCCGCTGGAGCCTGCGAGGTTTTTGGAGGTTACCCGGTTACCCTCTGAGAATTTCAGCTATTGGAAAATCAATCCCCCATGTTTTATAGGTAATTCATGGTAAATGATCTATATAGGCAATGTTTCATCGCTGTGTTAGATTACCAGGGCTACACACATGGATTTTGTCTCATAAATATTATTGTATTTTGCTTACCTACATGCATGATCACAAATTAATGATTTATCTGAAAAACGGCTATGAATCAACTGGCGAATCATCATTTACCCTCTGAAAATAACCACTTGGGGGGTATATCCCATTTTCAGACCCACCCAAATGGGGGAAGACAAAACTGAAGGAAAGAGCCTTTGAAGCCTTTTAATGCAAAACAAAGAAACTGAAATATCCCACACTTGGCTCCCAAACAAATTGCTTGACCCATCCCATTTCGGTTTGCTGATATCATGTACATCTCTAACAAAAATATCCCAGAATCATCCAAAAATATCCAATAAATCATCCAAAGTCCATCCCCAGCCTGAGCATTGGCCACCTCAAGTCCTATGAATACAATGAGCCGCCACATCAGCGGCAGCTGACCGCTTCACGGTGCTGCCAGCTTCTTTCCGGGCTCTGTGCGCAGCATGGCTGCCAGCCCTTCTATGACTGGGAGCCAAAAAAAAACTGCACATCCTTGCACAAGTCCACTGCAAACGAATCATACAAAGATGGTGTTCAATCAGCTTCAAGTCCCGGCTGTCAATGGCGCTTCAAACTGGTGCCTGTCCGTCCTTTTGACACCTGATCCGACAGCCTGAACAACCACCCGCTACAATGAAGGTCCCTACCTGTTCACGGGTATATAGGATGAATTGATGTTGAAGCTCTTCTGCGCTCAAGAGGCTACGCAGACTGGTGCAGGTCTATTTAGACAAAGGGAACCCAGTTGTCAACACACCAAACGAGGTATCTCTCCTCCACATCAAGGGTCATATCCCTTGCGGAACCCGTCTTCTTCAAGTGGGTGGCAGTGGCATCTTCACCAATATTGATGTAATTACATAGTTTATAGTTTTTAGGTCCGACATGTATCATAAATGTCACGCTGAATCTCAAACTTAGATTGTCCCAATAATTTGTTTTCATAATTCTTGATGACTCGTTCATGTATTGCCATACTGAAAAGATCTGAACAGATATGAAAAGTATTAATAGTAAAATCACCAACTAGTCACATCCGCAAGTTCCTTGCTTATATCCTCAGATTGATTGGCGATGTGCCCAACATTTCTAGCTGATAGTGATATCATATCTGCAAGATTTCTTGGCCAACACTCCTGAAATCTGTGAGATAATTTGAAAGAACCAATTGAAGAACCCGTCTGCAGCTTGGCCCCTTCAGTCCCCTGTTATTTTGTCTGACTGCGCATGTGGCACATCGCGTATCGTTGGCACGTAGGGACGTAGGGTGCGTGGCGTGGTCATGATGAGCAGCTTTTCTTCAACAAAGCAAGGCTTCTCGAGAATTCAAAACAATTTTGAAAGCAGATTTAAGGTCATTCTTGGTGATTGCACAAGACAGTCCAATACTTTCCAAGACTAGCATCATGTACATAGTTTGATGGACACCTGAGATATGGCGAAATGGAGACACCTGAGATATATACAGCCATACAGTACATCATCAAGGTACACCATCAAGGAAGGAGATATGTTCCACCCTGCTTGAAATTGAAAGCGGTAGTGCGTACCATAGTTGATGAAATATCGGTATCAACGCTACTCTGCTTACTGTATGTTATATCAACTCATTGCTGCCAACCGCTGATTTCATGCACAGTCCTCCCTGATCCCAAGCTCATGTGTTTGAAGTCTGCACATGCTCATCATCAACTACTGCCAACATGGGCATGTTGACCATACATTTAGCCTAAGATGTGACTACGGCATGCATCGCTGGGGACATGGCTGCGGCGGATCTTCACTTCTCCAAATCTGATTTTGCATTAAATATCACAATTGGAGTCTCTTCCTGGTTAAGCAGCGGATGTGTTCCTTTTGAGGGCAGCCAGCAGCTTTCAGGTTCATCAGTATTTCTGTGTGGACCCGTGGATGGCTCCATTTGCAACTACTGTAAAATGATGTGTCCTTGACAGAGATCATGACAGCAACCGATTGTCTTCTCTCTATATATATATGTGTGTCTGTGTGTGTGGGAGGGTTGTCATCATCATACTATACACATACATATATATATATATATTCAATGTAGACACGGTTCTTTTGCATCCATAGTTTGCAAGATCTTCTTACACTTGTATACATCTTCTCGCAATCGCAACACTGCAGAATACTACTGGTAGCCACAACCACCTTCTTTTTCGATTCACAGGCCACCTGTACCTGCAGTCATTGAAGGCATTCAACCAAATGCATTCCTACTGACTCTTAAGTCTTTTTCTTGAATTTTCAAGACATGGCGGGCACCCTAGGTACCCTAAAATAGCTAATTATGCATGTTCATTCCCCAAAATATGGTAGTAATAGGTTTTGACTTTTGACCACATGAATTTAATACCAACCATATATTTGACAAAATAGTTGATCCACGCGTTCACATATCAGCGCAAAAATGCTACATGTTCAGACTTTTTGGTCTCAGCCAAACTTGGATCATTTGGATCCATCAATTCGATCTCCTGGCCGGGCCAGCTCCCCCATTGCCCATCGCTCGCACGTTTTGCCCGGCTTTCACTTGACGAGGTGCCTGGGAGCTTGGACTCAGCTGTTGAGAGTAAACCATTTCCCGCGATCTATGGATTTCTCTGAAAATAGGGTACCCCCAAAATCTGATGGCGACACACCCATATATTTTAGCTGTTCCCTATATTTTCAGACAAACCCGGATCGCAATTTTGCGTCGACTGTAGCCCACATGTCTGCTTCCTACATCCCCACTTCCTTCACAAGTAGCACTAACTGCTTGGCTAATTTTGGCTAAGTGGCAACACCTGAATGCAGCCATGTTTTCCCGCCGAATGCGAACAGTGTCAACAGGGCGCACGGATTTTCCGCGCTACTCTCAGCAGTTTCTGGCCTATTCAAAAGACTGCTATCAAGGAACCTATATATGTCGCAACCCCCAAAAAGATAGAGAACAAAACCCTACTGAAAATAGCGGTAAAATACTTGCTTACTTACTTACTCACTCACTCACTCACTTATTATATATATATACACATATGTTTCTTTGTTTTTCGGGCGTTGCTAAGAAACTATCCACAAACGATCCCTCCGATTAAAATATAACTGCCAAAAGCTCACTCAGAGCCAGGGTGTCCAAATTGGACTCTCCAGTGCCTTTTGACTGAGAGCAAAAGTGGAACATATGATAATGAAATTTGCCAAAAGGAAACCCACAAAAAGGTGGCGAAATGATGTGAAATGCTTCTTGGAAGGTCAGAACATTCCAAGTTCTCAGCAACTTTCGAGAACTTCTGTATAGTTTTTGTATGTTTTTTTATGCTGTAGTATAGCCAGAATATGCCGGCCAGAATTGTAAAAATCCTCATCCCATGGCAACATCTTGTAGCCCTTCTTTTTCCCAAGCTTAAGAGATATTGCTGCGTCCATTCATGTCCATTCTGTCATGTTGCTTGTGGTTGGATCCCATAGCACCTTCTACACCATGAAACTGGAGGGCCCCTCCGACCCCTCCATACAGAAATATATCAATGCCAAATCCGCACACGAATATCACGCCACGGAATAGACCCAAAACGTAGGTCAAAAGTTCAAGTGATAATTTTCCCCAAGAATCATAAATTCTTAGTTTGAGCTTGTGCACTGCACTCCTTTGCATCTGTTTTTCTGGGATGTGTCATTCAATTTCTCTGAATTGCACAAAAAACAGACCCAACCCACACAAAAATTGATCAAAACACGTGCTACTAAAACCCTAATAAACAAATTTCAACTAATACTTCAACTAATCATCTTCTGTGGTAAACCCAATCCCAACAGCACACCACCCCACCTGTGGACCATCCAAGGTCTCAGCCGCCTGCCTGAGCCGCACCAGCTGTGCCGCCTCGGGTTCCCAGCTGCTGCGGCGCTGCTGTAGAAAGCCGAAAGCCTCCAGGAAGTCCTGGAAAAAAGTGGCAAAAAGTGGTGAAAAATGACCGTTTTGGTGAAACTACCGCATGTTTTTGGGAAGGGGATCAGTCATGTTTCGCATGGAACTGGGGGGTTAAGTATGTTTAGGGACAAGGTAGCGCAACGTTAAGTGTGGTTTAGTCAACAACTCATGTGTCAGTTTACGGAAAATTACATGAATCTGAGACCCGGTCTAGTCAACAACTCATGAATCAAAAATTCAAATTGAGCCAACACACTGCAACCAGCACTTTTGTATGTATACATATATATATATATGGGTTCTACTATGTTCTGATCAACACACATAATTAGGACATTAATCAAGAAACCTCGGAAAAAGTAACAAAGGTGGGAAATTCTAACATCAACGCAACAACAAACATGAGAGATATGTGAGTATCAATCCTGACACATGACTCACCTAAAGTTTGCTATAAGAGCAAGGGTTACCCTCTTGGAAACGAACAGCACAGCGGGCAAAGACATTTCGTGCGAAAGAAAAAAACAAATCTACAAATCTAGCATGTTCGCCAGCAGCTTTACTGGCCACGTGGTTACCCTCCAATTTGATCATTCCTGGACTTTTTGGTAGGTTGGATATCACCAATGACATGCCAGTAAATAGTGATACATCACTTACTACAGTAAGCATTTTCAATTCAAATGGGTCGCAGTTTTTCATTAAATCTCCATAATTGTACATTTTGTCTATGGATGTTTATGGTTTGTACTACCTGTGAATGTATATATATATATCATATCGTGTATATATATATATGTGTGTATATATATATATATACATGTTATACCATATATACATATGTATTGTATCATAGATATATATATAACATATATACAGGAATGGAGGCTTCCAAAAAAAGGAGTACCCTCAAATCATGCATTTTCGCTTCGGGTTTTCCATGAACTAAAGCATCCAGCTATTGGAGATCTCCCATTTCTTCCAGCAGTATTCAAGACCCCTGTTGGTTGATGATCAGTTCGGGGATTATACTACCCTTTATACATTGGGGATGATCATAAATAACGGAATCTCGTTCTTAACCAGTATTTGAACACACATATATATATATATATATACAAATACGCATTTCAATACATATATATATATACAAATAGATACACATGTATATAAATATATATTTATTAAATGTATATTATACATATATGGCCCAAAAAACATCAAAAACCAACCATGTCATCCCAACTCTTCATCTCCTGTGGCGTCAACGGAAAGGGCCCCTCTGCCAGGTGCGCCGCCAGCGCCTGCCGGAAGGGCCATGCAGCCACCGAGGTGACCCAGCGGAGGGCCTGGGCTTGACCTTGGTAGAAGACATGGGTGGTTTTTGCCATGTTTTTACCATTGTTTTATTGGGATTTACCATGGTTTTACCATGGTTTTCCCATGTGTTTCCATGTTTTTCCATGTTTTTTCCATGTTTTTCCATGTTTTTTCCATGTTTTTTTACCATGTTTAAACATGTTCGCCCCAACCCGGACGTTGCTCCACACTTACAATCGTCATGATCATCATCATCATCATCATCATCATCATCATATCACATCATGATCATCATCACATTAAATAATTGCCACCCTTTATGAACAATTTGTTGGTTGGGGTAATAACTCCAACTTTATCTTCATAAGGGATCAAAATTCGCCACCCCCTATGAACAATATGTTGATTGGGGTAATAACATCAACTTTATCTTCATGAGGGATCAAAATTTGCCACCCTTTATGAACAATATGTTGATTAGGGTAATAACATCAACTTTATCTTCATGAGGGATCAAAATTCGCCACCCTCTATGAACAATATTTTGATTGGGGTAATAACATCAACTTTATCTTCATAAGGGATCAACAATTGCCACCCTCTATGAACAATATTTTCATTGGGGTAATAACATCAACTTTATCTTCATAAGGGATCAACATTTGCCACCCTCTATGAACAATATATTGTTTGGGGTAATAACATTAACTTTATCTTCATAAGGGATCAAAATTCGCCACCCTCTATGAACAATATTTTGATTGGGGTAGTAACATCAACTTTATCTTCATGAGGGATCAACATTTGCCACCCTCTATGAACAATATATTGTTTGGGGTAATAACATCAACTTTATCTTCATAAGGGATCAAAATTCGCCACCCTCTATGAACAATATTTTGATTGGGGTAGTAACATCAACTTTATCTTTATAGCCACCTGAAGTCAGACACGGTGCAACGTCAGGGTTGCAGCGAACATGTTTTAACATGACTTAAGATGATTTGTTCACAGGATCTCACCATGTAACTCGCAAAAGTGTGGGTGATTTCAAGCAGCAAAGTTGGATAAGTTGGGTTCATTTCCATTTAAATTTAAGTGTCTAAGGCCAAACCGGGATTGATGGGTACAATTTTTACAGCATGAGATAATATAATGGAAGATATATATATATCGATTCAAGGAATATTATACTGATATGATTCTGACCTAACACACAATACTTGATGTCTGAAAATGGAAGATTCAAGCAAGAAAAATGGGAGTATAAATTTCCCCAGCATTTTACACGGATATCATGAGATATGATGGGATAACCAACATTAATTACTTCGGGATGATGGACGTCGCCTGCCTACTCCTTGCACGGGACTGGCGCTGGAAAAATTTAGAGGACAATCCAATGAGGACAATTGGCATTGTTTTAGCAAAACATGGGGATCAAAGTGAAATTTCACAACAAAACATTGGGATTTTGCAAAAACGAAGGGACTTGACATCATTTGACCAAGAATAAATTGGATTAAGCAACAATAGTTACATAGTTGTGGCCGCTCATGTAATTAACCAACACAAAATGTGGGATTTTACCAACAGAAGTTGAGATTTTACCAACGAAAAAAAAAATGGTTTCGCCGGCCAGAATATTTTGGGATTTAACCAATTACATAGGGGTGATTCAACAAGAAATGGTATAAAAATTCAGCCAACAAACATGCTGTTAGGTGTATTCGCAAACAAATGGCAGAAAATGATTCATCAAAATGATGATCTATGAAAATGGGACGTCGAAACCGTGAAAGTGCCGGTATGAGCCAGGTTGCAGCAAAACAATTGGTTAGTATAAGCAACAAAGATGTTGGTATACAGTAACCCATAATTTTGGGGGGAAACCAGACCCCAAGCAACAAGTGATGTGACTGAGATAAAAGACCAAGGTCGGTGCATAGAACACTGACACCTGGTACATACAGAAAAGTAATCACAAGTGATGATATCATATGTAAATAAATATATATATATATAACTAGATAGATAATTGATAGATATATGATACCAACCATATCCAACCCAGAAGATCCAACTAAAGTCTGGGATATACCCGTTATAACCCCTTGCTTCACAGTCATTGCTTGGGGTATATCACGGTATATCGCCAAACACCTGATCTAAAAATCATCCCAGATGATCCCAGCTTCATTTCTCGTTGAAAGAGGGCTGTGCAAGGCAAGGAACAAATGGGATACAGTGTGAAGCGCAAGATGGGGCTCACCTTCAGCAGAATCATTGACTCGTGACTTAAAGTTTCAACATCTCACTGGAACATGTAACCTTTGGTTTTTAGCAGATTAGGGAAGTAACACTGCTTAGATATGTATGACACGTGTCATGTATTGCTATATTATGTATATATTATACATATTGTGTGTGTGTCTGTGTGTGTCGAAATGAAAGGTCTAGGGGACCACATACTTTCTCCTTTTAAGTACCACTACATAGTCACTACATAGTCACTATATTGGCATAGTCGCGTTTACCTTTCCATTTTGGGCTAATCAAATTTGACATGTGCCTCCTGCATATTGATGGACAGACCTCCTTGAGGACTACCACCACCGTTTTACATAGATCAAAGGGATTCAAAGGGAACTCATTCAAGACAACCGTGGTGAGAAAACACTTGTCGAACATATTGAAAATCACATGAAGGTCCACTTCTTTTAATGTGACATGTTGAGGAATCTGTGTGGTTTCCTAAGAAAAACATAGGACACATCATTGAATCATCCAAGTCCGAGGAAAATGTTGGACCTGGAAACTTCAAAAACACGACGGGGATCCCGTGCTCCAACATTTTAGTCCCAAAAAAGAACAGTTCCCTAAGAAAACAACCATTTTACGGGTATACCATGGTATACCCTTCAGGAATCCAACGTGGAAAATCCCAAAAATCCACCGTTTCAAGATGATTTTCCTATGAGTTTACCTTCCATTTGCTTCGGGGAGTTCTCAGCGCCCCCCACGTGTTTGATTGTTGGTTCGAATATCATACATCCCCAGTTAGTTCGATGATTTTCCAATGATTTTCGCATTAAAACCTGTTGTGTGACACCGGGGCCCAACTCATCACAGGACCCGAGGCAAGTCACAACTCCTTTGGCCTTGGCTAAGGCATCAAAGTCTTGTCGATCTTGGCCGCGAAGTTCCAGGAAATTGAAGGCCAAGAACCTCAGGTGGCAACCAGGGAATCATCCCAAAGTCATCCAAAGTCTATGGTTGAAAAGATGGTATAAAAAAAAGGAGATAAACCGGATACTGGTTCATTGTTCTATTTAGAACATGCAGAGAACGGAAAAGAGTGCTGAATGGTGGTTCCATGAAGATGAAGTTTCGGGGAATCATCGTCCAAAAATCCACCCGTGGCCAACAGGGCATCTGTCCAGGGTGGTCAATTCACGATTCATGATCACACCCCAAACACAAATCCCAGTCAAGAAATGATAAGATGTAGTTCCACCGTGTTTTCCCCTAAATATATACAAATGCCATCCGACACCAAAGATTATGGAAAAAGAGTCTACCACCCCTTCTTGAGCCCGTTCACTCTTCAATTTCGATAATTTTTATCATTCCAGACACTGCAGTGAAAGGCCGGCAACCGGTTTCTCTTTCTGTCATGAGGTTGTTTGGGAATCTAGATGCTCATTGCCATACCTCTTTCATTCCCTGCCAGCCAGGAGGTACTCATAGATGCTTCCCGGCTGAAATGGAAAACAATAGAAACTTGGGGAAATTAGGAACCCTGCCACTAAATTGCAAGTATAAGGTCGCCGAAGCGCCATCTCACCAACCTTAAATTACTTGTACTGGTACTTATTCATGATTGCGTTGATTTTGTGTGAGACTTTAATCATTTAGGAACCAATCACTACACCCTCCAGGAATCTAACCTGACATGTTCAGTTTTCAATGGGACCAGTGTCGGAGAGGTCAGGTTACAAGAGGATACGGCTCCGCCATTAGTTGGTGATGTCCTGGCTTTTGCTGATTCTTGGAGAACCTAAATCCATCCAAATGTTGGTTCTACAGTACGTACTATTGAATATATTGAATCCCTTAAGTTACTGCGAAGCTATTGTTAAATCCCTTATGATTGTTATCGCTTAAATCCCTGCGTCTGTCTGTTGTTGCTGAAGTACTGTCGATTCCCTTGGTGTTGATCCTTGCAAATATATTGTGCTTATTATTATATACGAAGTATCGCAACAAACTCCTGCCCACCAATGTTCATGTGGGGAGTTCTGAAAATGGGGAACCCCAAACTCATCCAAAAACTGAGAAGCTGGACGGGGGAAAACAATAGTTTTGGGGGAAACCAATGGTTTTTGGGGCATATATCCCAATTTCAAGCACCCCTACTATCATGTGGTTGGGAAAATCGCATTGTGGCTTCTTGGCTCCCCAGGAAAAAGACTATGTGGATACACAGCGATGGTTCCCCGCTCCCTCCATTCACGAGGCCCATGTGGGTTAGTCTGAAAATAGGGTACCCTCTCAACTTATCAGCCCTTTTTAAACAGCCATTTTGAGGGGTATGCACCATTTTCAGACACACCCATGTCAATTCTACAATGATTCGACCAAAGAGCTTGTAGTACCACTCTGCCTCTGAAAGCTCGCGCGGCGTTCCATCGTAACCTCCAGCTGCGGTGCCAGGATTTCAGCATGGAGCCCAGGGTGGACATGTGGCTGCAGGAATTTTATAGAATACCCTGGGGTAAACTAAGCCTAAATCAGCATAGATGTGGAACACCCGGTAACTATGAATAATTCCCGAAGCTGCTAGTAGAACTCAAACATCAAGCATCAACTGCATCAACGAGGAAAGAGTGTATGCTTTGGGCCATTGGTCGGTGTTTGTGTGGTCTGGGTGGGTGGAAAATAATGCCAAACATCTGTCATACCAGCATCAAGCGGCGCCATCATCCCCCCAAAGAAAGAAAAATCAAACATGGAGCGCTTTGTTTTGAGACTGAGACAGTTCTCCATGCCCCAAAAACAATGTAAAAAACGGAAATTGTTTGCAGAACAAAAAATGTAGTCCAACATGTTGAACCTTGAAACTGCTACATTTAAACAATTCTTCATTGCATTATTTTTACATTGATGTGAGATGTGGCTACAATGTTTGTTTTACTTACTCTTCTTTGAGGCAACCTCCACAAAACGTGTTTCAAGTCAATGGCTGACTATTTTGACACCAGGCTGTCAAGGGTCTTGAGTTCAACACCCCCTTAAGAAAAGGTTCTTCAAAGGTCAAATCTGACAGCCTTTGCCATTTTGTTAGTTGCATCATGTTGCATCCATTTTGGAAGTCACAATCAACCAACAGAATTTTGGGGTCTTGGGTTCACCACCCTGGCAAAATCCATGGGAAAATCGGCGTGTCTTCCAGAAATTGGACCTCAAATCCTGTCTTCTCCATGAGTATCAACCGGCCACAGGATGACTGCTGCCCAAAAAACCATAGGATGCCAGGATTTCAGGCGGCTGCTGGGGAACCTTCAAGACCGCATCAGTCAACAGAAGCGTCTTTGTCTTCTTGTGAAAGAAGGCAGTCTCTGCATAGGTTCCAGCGGTTTCCTGAGAATGGCGTGCAGAGCACCAACCAAAAAAAAAGGATTGCTAGGAGTAAAACGTATCATTGGGGATTACTTCTACATCAGAAAACCACAAACAGGAAAAAAAAATCTGCCTCCCTGCTCCATGGCGTGGTAATGACTGGTAAACTATATCGAAAATTGAACATATCCAAGCCCTTCACAAGCAAAATCTACTCCCCATGGAGCAGGTATGATGAACTTATAGAAATGGCTCAGGTGGTGCCACATAGAAGACCTTGCATTCGATCTCATTCTCCCACGGCGCTGAGGACCTTCCAAGTACACCATCGATGCGCGGTCCCAAAGGCGGATCCGTGGGTGAGGCACCCTGGCCCGGTGAAACCCAGACGGAGGCCTTGGGATAGATACCTGAGGTCACTGAGGTCAATGGATTGAAGGGAGAATTTACAGAAAAGGAGGATTTTACATGGTTTTACTGACTACTATAAGACTATAAGGGAATTTCTTCATCCAATTCTAGGATGGTTTCTGCTGAAATAGAGGATGAAGATGAAGTGGAGCTTTCAAAATCTAGCCAGCATCCAAACGATATATTCCCCATAGAGTGGAGACCAAAATCTAGACTTGTCTTGGCCATGTCCGGAAACTCATCTTACCCCTCTTACCCCTGCCAGTCACCTACAGCTTTGCCCCAGTCAGAGGTTGCAAGAGCAGCTGCGCGCAAAGTCCGCCAAAGAGGATTTGTGTTCCAAGGCCGTTCCAGGCACCACCAAATGCCCCACCTCCCCCAGTTCATCCAGGAGATTCAAACACTCCTGCGTGGGAGCGATAGGACCACACACCCACAGTTTGCCATCTTGAAGGCGAACCACCAACATGCGGATGTTGGCCGAGACCTTGGAAGAACCATGTAGAACCCAAGGGATTGAATGAAGGAACATCTAAAGAGATTTTGCGGCACAAGGAAACTCAGGAAACCATTTGGTTGCTAGATTGCTCATGGATTTTCCTGGTGTTTACCAGCAAATCTATGCAAATCTAGTGGATTTCTGTCACTTTCTCTCTCAGACCAATGCTAGGATAGGTTGGCTCTGCATTGGGAGAAGTTGATACCGTCCATGGGCGGAGCTGAGCACATCTGGGAACAAACACAAGAGACTAAACTTCCATAAACTTCCATGCAAAGCCATTGAGTGCACTCAGAAACATCTTTGCCAAGTTGTTCACAGGATAGTCCTCTATCCCTCAAAATGTGTCGACTGTTCGCCTTCTTTTCAAATTCTTGTTCCAGGCAACCAAGATACCGTGAAGAATGCAATCACTTGCTCGATCCCCCAGATCTCTCCTTTGACAAGCCTCGGTGGCAAGCATCCTGCGCTGGATGTGTGCGGATCTTTTTTTGCAAAGTGATGAACAAAGTTAGAGTTTGTGGAGGCCTCACATGTCTGAAATCAGGCCACTCCTTCACCCCATGGACCAAACATCACCAAACTTCCTTCGTCCGAACTTCGTCCCGTGAATTTCCAGATTTTCCAGGTGGCTCTTTCCTCAGCGTCTCTTTGAACAGCTTGGGCGGCCAAATCACCGGTCCCGCGGGCGCATAGCGTGCGCTGCGCCGCAGCGACGCGTCCACCGCCAGGGCACCCAGGGCCAGAGCCGCAACCGACAGCGGGCCACGCCGGCTGACGTCATCCTCCGCGCGCCGCACCACACGTGCCACAGCACGGTGATGACGGACGCAGGGGCCACGGCTACAGGTCACATAGCTGGAATGCACCAGGTCCATGACTGGATTGGAATGATATGATGCGTGTTGGTTTCATCTGGATTCTGGATATTGCTGCACTTGCTCATTATTCATAATTTTAGGTTCAGATTGCTGGTTGCGGTTCTGAAGTGACGGTTTAGCCTGTTGGTGACTGATGGGATACTGATGAGTTGGTACACCGTCCCTACCATAGGAAAAAAAACAACAGGTAACGGCACCCAAACATGACTGCTAGCTGCTAGCAGTCTCAGGCTAAATCTTTGGAAGTGATGGTGTTGGGGACAAACAGTGACATATTCTCTTTCAAACGCAATTGGTGAATTCACGCGTCAGGTTGACTGCTATCTGCTGACGCATACTCCGGGACCCGGGCGGTGACAGGTGGTCGGTGCCATATGGCTCAATGGACCAGTGCATGGCGTTGTCACCCAAATCCTAGCCTTGGAATGCCTCGGATGCCCTCTTGGAAAACTGATGGCAACCAGGTTAGTAGGTCGTGTCGTGTTTAGCTGAACTGGGGAACTGACCAAGTGACCATGTGACGTTCACATACGTTCACCATAATCCGGACGGTCATCCGAGTTGAGCATTGATTTTCAACAAGCAGCGATGAGAGCTGGCAAGGCAAGATGTACAAAGTGGGTTTCTCACAAATGATCGCTGTTTATAGGTTCCCTTGAACGATGGCCTCAAGGTCTGGATCAAAACTAGGAAAATAAATGGGAGGGGATGACTTACTATGATGATTTAACAGGGTCATTTCATTCTGATTTCAGTGGCATAGGATTTCAAACCCCCATCATTTAACTTCTACCGAGATGAGTCCATCCGGGATGAATCAAAATTTATGATACAATAATATATATATATATATTATTTATATATTTATGTATATACTGTGCTGTAGTATATTCGGATCTCCAGCCATATCATCATATATTTATATAAATTGTATAATATATATATATATATTGTATTGTATTTTGTGGGATGAACATCCATAACTACTGTACCAACTATTTTTCATGTTCACCAGGTCACAGGCCGCCCCAGACCGCCACCTCGGAACCATGCGCCGAATTCCCCATTCGGACCTCCTGAAACGGTGCTGGGAGATCTGGGGTCCTATACAAGTCATATCTTTGTCATACTTGGTTATATTTGTAATATACATATATATATATATATATACATACACATATGTATGTATGTATATATATATATATATGTGTGTGTAATGTGTACATATATATATACATATTATATAATATATGATATGTGTGTATGCATATGTATATGAACATGTGTATGTGATATGTATATGTGCAGATAGTATATGTATTGTTATATAATATAATTCTTACATACTCCTACCACATGGTCACTTCTCTTGGCAAGAGCGGTTATGATTTACTTGATGGCATAAACAGGATCTCTTTATATATATATACACATACACATACATATATCAACATCTGAGGTTCCGGCCCCTAGGTTACCCGGGGTCATTATGAATTCCAAGGTCTACTGCGTAGGCAAATGTCTATTTTATATGGTTTTTCCATGTTTTTCCAATGTTTTTGGTGTTTCTGAAGATGTGAACTCATCATTTGTTGATCATGGGGCGCGCGGACATTTTTGAAAAATGTCCGTCGATGATAAGAATCAATTTAACAAAATGTGTTGTTGTTTAAAGATGGAAGAAGCAAATTCCGTGGAAGGGTTGTCGATTTTGTCAAGTGTCCGTACGTAGTCATTAAAATGAGGATGCAAAACCCCTGCGAACGCCAAGGAAAATGGAGATCCATTAAATTTCATTGCAAATACCAATGCAATCTGTGTTTTCCACAGCGGCCCAAAAGCTGATAGTAGTGGCTTTCCACTGCGTGCACAAGTTCCACAAAGGTTTCTGGAAACATTGCGATGGATTTGTTAATCCATTTGACGCTTTTTGCCTATGTGTACGGCTAGAGCTCGAAGAACGCGTTCCAAGCCAGGCTCCTTGTTCAAGTAGTGCGCACATAGCAGATTGCGGTGCTCGATCTTGTCACGCGCAATGGTTGACAAGAGGCCCATCTGTCTCAGTTGTCCTTTCGAGACATTTGCCAAACCTTCAGCCGCACTGTCACCGGCTGCCAATATGAAACTGTCTTGTTTTTCTTTTGCCATCCCATCTTGCACCAGTTTGCGCAGCAGTGTCACATAGTCTTGGGTCATACCTTTTTTGGGGAGG
>Ga0126342_10004785_pt1 | contig 23297 bp, 26 predicted proteins | sample Cyp1metagenome_FD_92528 | JGI IMG/M metagenome (GOLD analysis project Ga0126342, IMG submission 92528) | Coral microbial communities from Lord Howe Island, Old Settlement Bay, Australia - Cyphastrea 1 metagenome | ecosystem: Host-associated > Invertebrates > Cnidaria > Coral ...
TGCTCTTAGGGTTCGTGGAGGGGGCGGAGGGGGGGAGGGGGTAGGGGGGGGTCCTGAAATGAACAGCAATCGCCTGAATAATCAGGTAACTGGGTTGGCCAGCCTCCCCTTTACTTCGTAAAGCTAAACTCAAGGTAGCACCACTGGAGCTACCTTTCGTGACCAGAAACTGAGGAATTGAATCAAGAATGCCTCGAGATGCCTCCGAGAATGCCATTCTGCTGCAAAAGAAAAGTCTAGATTATCTTCAGATTCTTTAAATTTCGGTTTTGCACCAGATTCAGATGTTCCTGGAGGAGTTCCTTTTCCATGGTTTATGACTATAGACCATGTCTGTTTTGTCTTAGGGGCTTTCCGTCATCTCAAAGGAATCAAAAAGATGAAGATAGAGCAAAGAGCAAGATCTGTCATGTTGATCCATGTCAGGCATCAGAGGCATCAGAGGCAGAAGTGAATCAGAAATGTAGCTCCAACTTGGGATTGCCGTCTGTCCCATGCTGGTCGTCCAAGGGCTGTGCCCACCAAGCCCTTCATCCTCAGTGCGTGTAATTGGTATACAGTAAAAGTACAGTGCTGTACAGCACATCTGTTTTGTAGCCTCGTACCCTTGGCTTTTTGGACAGCCAGTGACTCTGAAATACTGAACAATAATATTGACCAAGTATGGTCACAATTCCCACAGCCTGTGTCAGTTGCCTGAATATCCTGAGGTGACAGTGTGATGAATCAGTGTGATGAATGTGTACAATATGTGATGAAAATGTGATGAATATGTGAATGGATCCTGAATGGCTGTATGGTGCGCTGCACGGCAGTCCTGAGATCCTGGCAATTGGCACCGGCACTGCCACAGTTTTGGCTTTTTTTCTCGGCCTTTCGTCGGAGCCTGAGTTCATAGTTATCATAGTTCTCAGTGGTGAAGCTCTGACGCCCACTTTCTCCATCTTTCTCCCGGTAGCGCGATCAAGTTCAAATATTCCTGGTGTAACCCGGTAACCCCACCTGTTATATAATTTATATAATTTATATTTAGTTTGGTGTAGCGGATTCAATTCATTCCTCGTACCTTGGCAGCAGAAAAAGATATTCCTGGTTTACACAGACGTATTTAGGGGATGTGAAAGGTTTGCTAAGCCGCCAGCCCATGGCCAAAGCTCCCAGCAAAACCCTCTTCTATGGCTGAACTGCCGACGCTAAGGTCTTCGAACTAAAGCTAAGAGCCCAACGGGGAAATTTGGAATAGGCAACTATATAATGCAAATCATTTGCTTACATTCATGAGTATTCATAAATACTTGTGTTCAATCTTCCAGTGTTGTCCAAAGGTAGCAGACTTGCAAGCTAACACTAGCTCCCGAGACCAAACAATTTGTTTGCCAAAGAATTAGAACATACTAAAACCAGCTAACCTATGTAGTCTTCTGTGTCGAAGCGCAGAGAAGCCGCCAAGGGTCAAAGTATTGCGAGCCACAATGAATGAGTCAACATCCTGTGTGACTGTTTGATCCTGCTTGTGCCTGTTTGAGTGCGTGTCCCCATGCCTATCTCCCTCCTTCTCTACTTTTCCTTCTTTCGTTTTTATTTTCTTCCTTTCACTTTTTCTTTCCTTTCTTTTCTTTTTTTCTGCCCAGGTCAAAGTGGGTCCGCTCAAATAGCGGCCAAACACATACAGCTATGGTACAAGCTCCTCAAAATCCCGCCGACATTGCCATGTTGAAGATGGAAGGGCACGGAAATAAAAAAAAACGGATTAAAACGGACAGGGAAGCCGGACGAAAACACAAAATCGGAGATGGTGCGAGTCAATCCGTTCTTTTTTCTTTACTGTTTCTTTCTTTCTTTCCTTCTCTCTCTCTCTCTCATTCGCTCTCTCTCTCTCTCTCTCTCTCCCCCCTTCCCTCTCTCCTTCTCTCTCTCGCCTCCTCTCTCCCTCCCACTCTGTGTCAAGTCATGAACAAGCAACAAGCTAATGAACATAGATTAGCAACATTGCTAAAATATCGCAACCATGTGCATTCCATGAGAGATTTGGGGCGACAATGTGCAGAGTGGGCCGTGTATTTAATTTCCACTGAGCCCCCCATACTTTGGTCAAAGCCCTTCTTGCAGCTCCAGTAGTCTCCGGTGACCGCATTGCTGAGAGGAAAGAACAAGTTGTCGGCATTTCGGCTCCTATCGGTTCCTCATACCCTGCAGTTGCAATCAGGCGCTCCCTGATTTTCGCCCCAAAACCATCATCAACAATACAGTACAGTAGCAGTGCCGCATGGAATGGTTGCCATGGAGACAGCTGACAAACCTTTTACCCCCTCTCTCTCTCTCTCGTCATAAACGGAGCCCTTGGCTATCCTTGGCTATGCACGCAAGCAACAAGCTCAACTGCTGCAGTTTTGGCGCTGCTTTCCGCGAAACTCAGGTTCTCCGATGACAGTCAACCCCGCTTGCAAGAGCTTTGGGATGCTGGCAACAATCGCAACAATACAATGGATGGAATTGTTCCGAAAAAATTGTGACCAGAGGAACGGAGGGAAGATTCAAAGCGTCAGGTTTATTGCAATTTTCATGACTAAAACCAGTGCCGCGTATATAGTCTTGTTGCCAATCTTTCCCCTCAATCTTCCATACAGCCCTTAAAATTGTTCTCTCCGCTCCTTAATTAGTCCCTGTCTCGCGACCGACTTCTCCGGTTCATGCGACCTGACGTTGGCTTCTGATATTTCTCGGTCGAAAAGCGCAATAGTCTAAGAATCATGAAGAGCATCAAGCAATGGAAGGACAGGAGATGGATCTGTTCATGTCTGTGTGGACGTTTGCTCATGTTGCCCCACTGGACAGTCCCACAAATATCTTCGCATTGCAAAATGAATCTTTACTGCCTCAAGTGCTAGCCTCGCTCTGCGGACACCCTGGACCCAAGATGTGGTGCCTGGGCAATCGCTCAAGTTGCGGAAGTGGCAAGAGCACCGGCGGCCGGCGCCTGGGCATAGAAAAACACACACACACACATCACACACCAAAATTGCCACCAGCGCCCTGCTGAACGGTGATGATATGATATTATATGTGACAATGCACTGATTTCCCTAGTCCTCACCAGTGATCCTTGCTGCCTGAGCTGTCCATTTTCAGTTTTCAGCACTGCCATGGCGAGACGGCGGCTTCGATTCCAGGCAATTTCAACATATTTAAAATGACTAGCCCAGAATTGACGAAAAAACACAAAGGGATTTGAAGCAGAGTTGGTCCGTTGGAACGTTTACATGGCTGCACGTCTGCACGCTGAAATGGCAAGCCTGGTAAGCACCAGGCACCCACACATACATACACATATGCAAACCTGCGCGTGCACGTTAAATTCTAACGTATGACACACACACACACACTCAAACACACCCTTGTTCAAATGCATGTAGGTGTAGGTAGGTAGGTAAGTAGGTAGGTAGGTATCGGTAAGTATCAGCTGGTATTAGTAGGTATCGGTAGGTATGGGTAGGTATGGGTGGTAATCGTAGATATCGGTAAATGTCGGTAGGAATTGGTGGTAGTAGGTATTGGTAGGAGGTATTGGTAGTAGCTATTGGTAGTGGGTACAAGTATTGGTATGTATATATTTGTGTTTTGATATTGTATTGACTGTCTTGGTATGTCCTGGTATGGTTGGTATGTAGTGATGATATGTTTTGGTATGTCTTGGTGTGTGCTGGTACCTTTTGGTATGTCCTGCTGCGTTTTGGTATGTCTTGGAATGTCCTGTTATGTATCAGATGTATTGGTATGATTGGTATGTCTTGGTGTGTATCCATATTGGTATGCCTTGGCATGTCTTTGGTATATCTTCGAATATCTTGGTATGTCGTGGTATGTATTGGTATGTATTGGTATGTCTTGGTATGTTTTGGTATGCATTGGAACATCTTGGTATGTCTTGGTATGTTTTGGTTTCTTGTACTGGTATGTGGGGGGTATGTGTTGGTATGTCTCAATATGTACTTGTATGTATTGGTATGTACTGGTATGTACTGATATGTAATGGCATTAATGGTATGTAATGGTGTGCAATGGTATGCAGTGGTATATGCTTAATGGTACCTCATGGTATGTAATGTAATGGCATGTAACTTCATTATTTCTTTGTGCGCGTGTGTCGGTATGTGTTGGTATGTAATGGCGCGCAATGTTATGTAAGATTGTGCACTGTCTGCACTCTTATGTAATGTAATGTAATAAAAGAAATATGTAATGTATCCACTGCATGTAATGCATGCACTGTATGTACTGTATGTAATGTATGTAATTCACGTAGGGAATGTGTGTAATTCACTTAGGGAATGTAATGTGTGCTATGCCATGCGATGGTATGGTATGGTATGGTATGGGTATGGGCTGTATGTAGGTGACAAGAAAAGATGTTCATCAGCAAAGAGAAAAACGACATCAACCACTTTGAAAGTTGCAATGGCTTGTAGACAGCTTAGTGATTCCACCAACTCCATCGAACGAAGGGCATCAGGGAAGCTGAAACCGAGACACCAACAGCTGACTGCCTGTTGCCACGACGTATTCAAAGCACCATGAGTCAGTCACCGCACACTGGACTTCTCGTCTTGCCGGCTTGGCATGAAAACAAGCAAAAAACATAAAAATAAAACATCAACATCCCAAGGCAAACATTGAAGTGCCATTGCTACTTTGCATTTAACAGCACCACACCTTACATCTCCTTTAAAGCACTACTAGTACCAGTACCCGCTATCAGGACCATCTCCTACTGTGACACTTGCTCCGTGACAAACCAGCAGCAAGCAGTGACTGGTGCTATCCGATTGCTGTCTAATCGGGATTGAACCATTGCAACACATTTGCAACACATTTGCTCCAAGAAGTCTAGGACTTGTTGGAGTTGCACTCCCGTGCAATGTGATGCTAATCTAATCTATGGACATCCTGTTTTCTCAGGACGCCCAGGACGGCCCTGTGGCAACTTGCTTTACCATTACGTGGTAGCGAGTAGCGACGAGCATGAACAAGACAGCGCCAAGGGATCCCGTGGGATGAGCTTAGGCAAAAGCACGGCTTTGTCGCATTTTGTCGCATTGTGCATAATCTGGCATAATCACCATCATCATGGACAACGGTTCTTCGTTATAGTACTTTGCAATGGTGTTGAAAGACAATGTGGAAAAACTGCTAGCACTATAGTGACTGCAACCTGGGACCCTCACGGATATTTTACACTTAAAACCTCAAATTCTTTAAATCAAATGCATCACCGATGGCATAGCCTGGACCGATCACCGTTCATCTAAGGTAGGCGGAGGCGACTCTGCAATTGCGCCCGCAATTGTGGCCAGAGATGGCCAAAGCATCAGAGTATTCAGAGAGTCCAGAGATGTCCAGAGAGCACAGAACATCTCATGCTTGCGCTCTCACTTCTGCTTTGGGCATGGCCCTTTTTGGCCCTACTCATCCATCTCATCCGCCTCCTCCAACCTGGCCCAAACAGTCCAGTGGTTTGCTATTTTTGGTACTGGTTGGCGGAGTTTAGGATCACTGAGAAGTTCATACAAAGTTGTTATCTCATGGAGTCATGGAGGATGCTCTTAAACTTCGAAAATCGTTCTCCTCATTCTCTTTTACTTCTGAAAGTGTGCGGTAGTTGTCGCCTTTGAGCTTTTTTCAGCTTTCGAGCTTCACATTGATTTTTGTTTCGACGACGTTTGGCCTCCTGGTGGCTGCAGTGGCCACACCCAACATGCCCAACATCACAAGAAATCACTCTTCCTTCCACTTTCAAAAACTTCTCGGGAGCTGGGATGCTTGAATTCATTCAAATTCTACTGTACAAGGTGGTGCCCCTATATCGTCATCAGTTGGTTTATCAACCCAGCCTAGTTATAAACCATTGAAACTGATATGGGGCCTTGTATGGCTACCGTGTCAGCCTGGTGAACGCCCAAGAAGCTTGCAAGAGGACATGAACTCCCCTAATCGCCTTGATATGATATCACACATCTAGACCTAGACATGTCGCTCAAATATATTGATATATCTTGATATATAGATCTTGTGGGTTGTGCAGTGGTGAGGAACTTGTACGACAACCGTTGCCGTGATTGACAACCTTGAACCCTGCTCCTGTTTGCTGCAAATGTGGCAATGCTCACAGTCATCACCTGCTGAAGGGCTAGTGGACATGTGGAAACAACATGAAATCACTACGTATGTTCAATCACTGTATTTTGCATGAGAAAAGGCAACCAAGGCAGCCAAAGCAACCAACACTCAGTTTCACAAATTTAAAATAATTTAAATGTTTTCTCAGCTCTTGTCATCTTTGCACTGAAGCAGCTTGTGACGGCGTAATCCAGGCCTTTGCGGCAACCATCCTTCTTCCGCGTGTAGAAAAGGCATGGGGCGCATCGGCCTTGAGCGTGAAGGGTCTGCATCACCGTATCTGTAGCCTCAGCACAAAGGGCACACCACGGCGAGGCCATGTCACACAGTATAGGCAGCCCAGCTAAGTTGCGAATTCCAAGTGAAACCTATATTACATGATCTATCATTTTTGTAAATATTTAAATCTGTTTTTTTTAATGGTTTAGTAGTTTAGTTTATGTGTTTATCCATTTATGTGTATAATTGTAAATATAGTATAGACATATCTTTTAACTCAACAATTGTGGGTTGCACGGGACCACAAACCCAACAGAAACGCTTTGTGAGGGTCAATAGCAAATCTTTCAATCAGCATGGTGCAGCGAATGTTCTGTGTGAGGGAGCAACGTTGAATCATGTTGAATAGGGGAAATGAAAGCTCACTGAAGTTCATCTGCCATCTTTGTATCAAGCACTCTCTGCAACCCTACTCAAGGGCTGCTAAGGCCCCTCACATGTGGCGGATCCGCGACAGCCTCGACAGCAGAATGTGGCCTGAGAAGAACCGGATGTCAGCCATTGGCAGCATGTGGCAGCTGATCCCCGGCCAATGATCTTGTTCGCTGATGTTCGTTTAGGATGGAAGAGTTGGCCACGTATGTGACATGCTTTGGCATCTTTGGCACACGCACAAACACAACCGACCTTGATTGTCTCGTCTATGCAACTCCGCCAATTACATTGCCGAGCTTCAAAACTTCAGGCAGCGCAGCTGAATCGATGGAACTGAATGGATCTTGTGGCAAGGATGGTCCACCTGGACCTATCACCTCGGAAAAGAAACGAAACTCAAGCAAATATAAACAAATCAAACAATTACAAGATGATACAGGTAGCATCTCAGAAGTATCTCATAATTCCTCAAACACAGCAAACCAGATACATTTTTTGATAAACTTCGATCGCAAACCCAACCTGTTGCTCGGCATTCCATCCAACCTGTTGCCAGGCCATGCTCTTTTGCATGGAGGTGTCTTCCATGTCCTTCACAGCATATCACCAGGTCATCACAACAGCCCTACACTGCGTAGGGGCGTAGGGTAGGTCATGCTGGGGGGCCTGAAAGGATGCCTACATTGGGCCTTGATATGCCTATTATGATATATTATGATTTTCTGTGGCATCATGGATGCTGAAGTGAATGATCTTGGATGCTGCACGGTACGGTCAATTGAGATTCCTAACAGATGTCAACCAAATCCCTACCTCATGACCTCCTGACTTGCTGAAATGAAACAAGGAAAGGCAGCGGACCCCACAATTGTTTGCAATCTGTAAACTGCGCGGTCCTTCTTTACAAGTTCTTCAACGGAATTGCTTTGGCCTTCTCCCAGCGGAGTCTCCTGCAAATAGGTCATAGAAAGTCAAAAAAGAGACTCTTCAGTGACGGGTTGCCCTAAATTATCTAAAATGCTGATGTTCAACTGCAAGAAACCCACCAGGACCATGTGTAGCTTAGCTACTAAATGCTACAGGACCTGAATACCTGAGATGCTGTGGAACATTCAGAACTCACAATGCATGCACTCATCATTCAATCACATTCACCAACCATCCCTGCACCGCCCACACCTCGCCCGTAACAAACTCGCTGAAGCACCTTGGTGGCAGGAAAGCAGAAAAAGATTGATCGCAGTTGCTGCCCCTCAAAACCTAAGAAAAAATTGACCACAAAAGTCTGAAGAGGTCAAGTGATGTTTTGGATTGTTTTGGCACAACGTTTTGGCTTATATTATATTGACTGATCATGTCCATGTTTCGACCCAAAATAGTGGGTCTGGAATTGTTTTTTTTTGACTGCGGACTTGTTTGGGGGGGATTTACTGTTCTGTCCATTTTCCTTGCTATCACCAGGACTTTGGAGCTGGAGTATTTACAACATTTTGGACTTCGAACCTCTCATTTTCTATGCTATTTGCAACACTTTGGTGCTCCAACTGTTCATGTTGCACGGTATTTTGCAACTAGGGTTCGTTTAAGGTTGGTTTAGGGTTTAATTGGGGTTGGTTTAGAGGTTTATTTGGGGTTGAGGGTAGGCTTTGGTCTTTCTAATGGTGTTTTCAAATCTTATTTTAGGGTTGGCTTAGGGTTTATATGCTCAGGGAAGGTTCAAGATCTATTTAGGGTTGATTTACGTTTTATTATGTTTTATTGAGGGTTGCTTTAGGGTTTATCTAGGGTTGGTTGAGAGTTTATTGGAGTTGGTTTGGGGTTTATTTGGGGTTGGTTTAGGATTTTTTGAAGGTTTTTTTTTTTGGGTTGTTTAAGATCTATTTATGGTTGGTTGAAAGTTTATTTAGGGTTGGTTTAACATTTATTTGGGATTTGTGTACGATCTATTTAGGATTGGTTTAGGATCTACTTAAGATTGTTTCAGTGCTTATTGAGGATTGGCTTAGGGTTTATTAGGGGTTAGTTTTAATTTTACTTGGGGTTAGTTGGGGGTCCTTAAGGTTTCTTTTGCTTTTTTGGGGGTTGGTTTGGGGGTTATGTAGGGTTTGTTTTAGAGAAAATTACCAAATAGGGGTCGCATTTGGCAACGTTTCTGAAAATGCAGTGTTTCTTGATATGATATTTGATCATCCATTTTATAGACCTTGAATATGGTCCTTTGTATCATGTAAAGATTAACATATAGAATCTTACACACACACATATACTACAAACCATTTATATAAGCATAACGTTATGATTTCTCTGTCAAGATTTGTAGTGACATGTAGTGACAATGGTTATTCTTCTTTTCTTCTTTGTTTTTTTCTCTTTCACGGTGATTCCATGTGATTCCTTATATCTCCATAGATTCCCAGAGATCTCCGGAGATCTATGTAGACATAACTCCACCTCTACTATCTTGTTCTATATGCAATTTATAGGATCACATGCAATAAGAACTAAATAGCAGCAAATAGTTGAAGAGTACTGTAGCAGAAACAAAGCAAATAAAATGAAATACAAAGGAAACATAAATAAGACTGTTAATTATTGTTAATTAACATAAACCACAAAAACTATCAAAAAATGCTTATTTTACAGGGTTTGTTTGTAATTAGTCTGATTTGGGTCTTGATAAACACAAAAACAGGGAAAGGCAGAGAAGCAGAGACTCAGAAAAGCAGAGAAGCAGAGAAGCAAAAAAGTAGAGAAGCAGAGAAGCAAAGAAGCAAGGAAAAGCAGAAGCAAAGAAGCAAGGAAAACCAGAAGCAGAAAAGCAGAGAAGCAGAAAAGCGGAGCGGAGAAGCAAAGAAGCGAAGAAGCAGGGAAACAGAAATAAAAAACGAAACGTGTACCGTGTATATATAAATTATAACTATAAAAGATACCAAAAACATAACCGTCTGTATAATTCTCCCCTATCCATGCAGGAAGAACATCAAGACTCAGGGAGACTTGGGCTTTTTGGACCTTTTAGGAAACACCAAATATCACCAGACTCAAGATACGTTGATACGTCCAGAGTATGTTCAGAGCTCAAACTATTCGAACATTCCTAGCGACCCTTCACTGCTGAGCGACGTGAGCGTTGGAGGCGGCTCCGATGATGACCTGCGTCGTGACCCAGAATCATCTTGTACCTCTGCCTGACAGTCGACAGCTGCAAGCTCCATGATCTCCATGTGCTCAGGATCGAGCTATGTATCTGGCTGGGGCACACATGTGTGATCATGATATCATGCAATATCATGCGATATGAAATATACTATGAATTAATATGATGCAACACATATAATCGTAAAACTGTTTTTGGTGGGACCGTCCATGACCCCCACGCCTCCATATCCAAAAATGTATTCTTTACAATCAGCGTATAGCCTGGAACTTTTGGAACTTCAGCCTGGCAATGACTGTGCATGGACTGCGGTATGGGCTCTGCCCTGCTGTGAAAACAAGTAAAACCTTTTCACGCTGATACACCTTCAACCAGTACTAGACAGCCTGGTGCAAGGACTCCACACTGTGTGTAGCTTCTCGCTGAAACTTGTACAAAGCTAACTTAAAAATCTCAACTGCCTGCCTGCACCAGCATCCGAAGTTTTGCATCATGGCAGGGTCCTATCGATCTATCGGTCCTATCAATCCTTTTGGATGAAGTATCCTTCGGCCAGATCTGCGGCATGCATCAGCCAGCTACAGGATGCCACACTTTTTAAGCCCCATGGAGCCCAAGCAACGCTTGAGATCACGAAGCATCATTGTTTCAGCACTATGGTATCAAGCACGTGAGCATCTATGAGATTATATGAGCATCATTTCGACATGACACTCCAAATCCGAGGCTAGACCAGGAACATGTCCCGAAGGGCTAAAACCACAAAAATATCTACTGCAAATTATCTAGAGTCATATCGACAGCATATCTGCAGCACGCAGGAATGTTCGATGAATGTGCCCGGCAAAGATCACAAAATATATCAAAATGTCACAAACATGTATTGTATGTATTCAAAAAATGTCAAGTCTGTGAAAACGTGTGAAAACATGTGAAAACATCTGCGTCAATGGGCATTGGATTTCACCCAGCATTGCCAGCATTACCCAAGTCTCAGACGCACCATCATCTTGGCGCACGCTCGTGACCGCGTGCGAACCACTGGTCTGGGCACCGCTGCACCTGCTGCACCTGAGGCCCGAAGGGACGGCGTGGGACGGCCACTAGGGATGGGACTTTGAAAGACATGTCGGCTGTCACATGCTGTCACTGTTTGGAAAAAATATGATGCATTTGCGGTTTTCAATTCACATGGCCAGAATTTGGAAAATCGCAAATATGTTGCGATAATGTCACAAGTGGTGGTCCGGTGTTAAAATATTGAACACGACGTCCGTAATTTCCTCGCAAGGTCAGGCAAAAAAAACGGTAAAATCATGGAATGAAAACACATGGGTACTTCTATTAAGCATTATTAAAGTAGCCCCATACTTCGCCACGGCCATCGAACCTGCTGGGTCTGCTGAGTGATCATCGCTCGAATCGCATGTGTCCCCTCCCTCGGCATGGAAGCTAGTCGTTGCTTTACAAACATTTTGGCTCTTCAAACTCTGTTTAGACTCTGCTTAGACTCTGCTTATTTTGAAAATTCTTGCATCTTGAAATCTTCCGTTTCCCCAAGGTTCCGCCCAAACTCTACGGTATTCTACGGTGATCGTTGTTCCAAGTTTGAGTTTGCGTTTGCATTTGCCTCACTGTCAGTACTTGAGGACGCCTTGGTACTGACAGTTCAGAAGTGTCACACAACCATCAGGGGAACCATGGGGAACCCATATCAGCCCATGCAAACTGTTCAATATCGCAAACATGCCATACATATCCATACATAACTTTACACATGTCCGTATCTGGTGCTGCCACATGCTACTGTACTTTATCCGATCGCAAAATGCTATGAGTCACGCAATAGTCACACTTTTGACGTCCGAAATTTGATAGATTGAGGGCAGGACGGAATCCGAACTCTCCTCCTCTTCCGGTTGCGATCTCTGCGTTGCCTGTTTTGCATCCTGCTCAGGAACAGCAACGTGCTGCTCGGATCAGCTATCAGAGCCATCAAAATCATGCTCAGTCTCTTGCTCTGACAGATCCAGTGCTGAAAGCAATAGTGGCAGTAGTCTAAATCGAGTTCACTCTTTCAAACACTCGAACAACTGTGCCGGAAAAGATTTGCAAAAGCAATCTATTGTCATCGTTCATTTCACGTGGTCACCTACCTTTCTGATGCTCGGCAGAGATTCCGCACCCACAGACCAGACTTGCCCAAGCATCGCATATTTTGGCTATGCCGTGAAATACAACAATTATTATTATTATTACCACACTATACCCTAATTGAGCTGGGATTCACAGATTTGGCCTGTAGCCAATTCGCCATATTTTTACCAGCACATATGCTATATCATCCTATATCACGGGATATCTACAGTACATATATATATATATACAGAGAAAAACTTACTATATATGCATATTATAACTAACTAGCACCATATGTGGCATCCTTCTTTTCGCCGTTGATAATGATCACGCGCGAGATTCCACGAGTTTCCAGGCCTTTGGCGGTGCTAATTTGAATGCAACGCACTTCACCGAAAGGTCCTCGGGTCAAACTAAGATTCACAATTTTTCGAGTCGTTCGCCAGTTTGGATCAAAACGATCAAAGATTTTCATACCTTGTCACATCAACTGCCAAATACTCCCATGCAAACGCAAACGCAGGCACTCCTTTTGCCACTTACCTTTGCCATCATAGAACATCCATGCTGCATCTGGCCTTGGGAGAGCTCCAGCAAATGCAAAGCAACTCCAGGCAACTAAAAGCAACTAAACCAACAAAATTGAACAAAAACCAACGCAAAGCTTTCCCATCTCTCAAGCCGCATGGGCATTGATCAACTTCGTGGCCAAGTCTGGGACAGCTACTGGGGCCTACTTCGCTATGCGCCCTCCACACGGACCATTGAATAATTACCAGCTAAAATTACGTCTAAATATGAGCCATGGATAGCCATGGGCAACTTGTTACAATTCGCTAACCCGAAGTATGCCAGTTTGGGGATGATCCCTCCTACAAATCACCTATGCCGAGGTTGCCGCGGGGCAAAAAAACTACATGTTATATTATATTACATCGAACTAAATTAAATATAATCAAATTATTCTATTATATTAGTTATATCATATTAATTCATGCTATATATACACATGCATGATTCAATGTATCTCTCTCTCTCTCTCTCTCTGCTGTAAGTTGTAACCCAATTGTAGATGGGATTAGCCCAGCCGGTAGACCTATTTGCCAGGGTTATTCAACCAGTTTCTATCTCTGAGTGCCTCACTGTGCCTCAAAGGGTGGACTCTTTCCGCCATCCTCACGGGAGGTGAATTTTACTGAGAAAACCTGGTTCGGAATGCTGCCTCTTTGGCGAAATCAAACATGAATCGCATTGATGCAGGTCATGTGAACATAGTGATATAGTAAGAAGCCATGCGCAGTTAGCATGATATGCATACATAGACATGCAGCCATATCTATACAGTTTCATACACACAGACACATGTCACAAACACACACACACAGACACACGCACATCTATATCTATCTATATCTATTTCTGTATCTATATCTATATCTATATCTATATATGTCTCTATACACATGCATATGCACACATATGTGTATAATGTATGTGTATGGCATCTATAGTCACACCAGTGTATCTATGCAGTTTTATACTCTTTCAAGATGAAATACATAATCATATTATATATATATACAATATGTTTATGTTATGTATATATACCTGATACCTATCTATCTGGATCAGAAGCGATGCTACCCAAGGTGAGGTCCGTCACTTTCAGAAAGGCAAAGTTGTGATGATGACCGAGGGCCTGCCGCTGCTGGTGCATTAAAAACGATTCGGACGACCCGGACATGACTAGGACGACTGGTGAATGTCTGCGATTTCGCCGGGGAATATGTCGTCCCACCCAATTTATCAAATCTAAATTGTGCCTTCCATTACTGCCTCAATGTGATGAAACCATTTCAGAAAGCACGAACTAAGCCATTTAGTTTTCTTCAAAATGCAGTGGTTTTGATTAGCTAAAATCACTAAGACTCATTTAGATCCTCGCGAGCCGAAGCAGCGCGTAGCATGGCCTCACTGACCTTCCATCGGCTCTTGTCCTTGGCGTAGAAGAGCCACCGTTGCAAGTCATCGCCGTCATCGCCTCAAAATCAGTCCCGAAACGATCGAAACGGACCTCAACTGCCTTGGAACATCTTGGAACTTGATGAGACCTCAAGCGGGGCCTGATGGGCAAAAGCGTTCATAAGCAGCGCTGCCCTCAAACTTCTTCGACAGGAGGTAGATACCATTGACCGTCCTGTGAGTCACATGCGCACAGACCCTAACCGGTATTTTCATGCTATTTGATTCTCTGTTCTATCATGTTCTGTAAGTTACTTGCTGCCCCTACAGCGACTACAGTTACTTTTGACATGTCGCAGCTGATTTGAGTACCAAACGCGTTTTTCTTTTTGGCATCACGCCTTAGTCAAAACAAATCAACACCTCCCCATCCCCACCTCATGCATAAACAAGGCGCCATTCGCCCATCTCACTCTCTCACCCCCTCCATCACTCCCTCACTCACTCATTCACTCATTCACCCCCCCCACGCACTCACTCACTCATTCACTCACTCACTTATTTTCTCTCTCTCTCTCTCTCTCTTTCTGGCTCTCTCTGTCTGTAGAAGTCCCCTCTCAACCTTCTTGCACATACATCTATATATATAATATATATAATATATTATATATAATATATATAATATATTATATATAATATATATAATATATATATATATAATATATATATATATAATATATATATTATATATATACAATATATATATATATATATATACAATATATATATAATATCAGTCGGCCCCAGCGATGAGCAAGGGGAGCGCGTCAGAGAAAAGTGTAGTTCCGGCACTGCCGCGACCTGTTGGTGCCAGTTCCTTTGCCCTTCTAGGACGTGCTTGCTGGGCTTGAAACTTTCATGTTTCTAGGGCTCAGAAAGAAGTGACGTTAGACACAGCGGTCTGTGGCCTGGGAAAACCGGTGAAACGTTCAGATGAGTGCTGCTTTCCCGTTCGGAAGGTTTCGACATTGACCATCTAGGACGTGCTCGCTGGGCTTGAAACTTTCATGTTTATAGGGTTCAGAAAGAAGTGACGTTAGACACTGCGCTTGACCATCTAGGACTTGCTCGCTGGGCTTGAAACTTTCATGATTATAGGGTGCAGAAAGTGACGTTAGACACTGCGGTCTGTGGCCTGGGAAAACCGGTGAAACATTCAGATGGGTGCTGTCAGTGCTGTTTTCCGTTTCGGAAGGTTTCGACATTGACCATCTCCGGCCTGTTGGTGCCAGTTCCTCTGCCCCTCTTGCGGCCTGTGGCCTGACAACCAGCTGAAAACCCAGGGCTTGAAAAACCCACCTGCAGCTTCTACCCTTTGCCGCACCTGCTTTTGCCACGTTCCTGGCCTGCCTAGCCACTCCCGTTTCCACCTACGTCTGTTGCCAAATGGTGTTTCTATGCCAGCTCCTTTGGTTAGCATTTGGCCGCTTTCCAAAATCAACCCAGGGCTTGAAAAACACCCCTGCAGCTTCCACTCTTGGCCTCAACCCAGGGCTTGAAAAACCCCCCTGCAGCTTCCACTCTTGGCCTCAACCCAGGGCTTGAAAAACACCCCTGCAGCTTCCACCCTTGGCCACAGCTCCTTTTGCCACGTTCCTGGCCTGCATGTTGACTAAGTGCTTTCTGGGATTGAAACTTTCATTTTTCTACAGTTCAGAAAGTGACGTTAGACAGTGCGGTCTGTGGCCTGGCAGCTTCCACCCTTGGCCTCTGTTGTGAATTGGTCCACAACCACAACCACCACCACCACCACCACAACAACAACAACAAGAAGAACAAGAACAAGAACAACGACAACAACGACAACAACGACGACGACGACAACGACAACCACAACCACACCCACACCAACACTAACAGCAACAGCGCCAACAACAACAACAACAACAACAACGACAACGACAACGACAACGACAACAACGACAACAGCGACAACAGCGACAACAGCGACAACAACGACGACAACAACGACGACAACAACGACGACAACACCAACAACACCAACAACACCAACAACACCAACAACACCAACAACAACAACAACAACGACAACGACAACGACAACGACAACGACAACGACAACGACAACAACGACGACGACAACAACAACAACAACAACAACCTACAAACACCCCGCAGTTGGCTTTTTTTTGGCTTTCCCATGCGCCCCTTTCTTATTTATCATAAATTTGCGATCCTTTACCCTCAATTCTTCATTATCATCTATTTATGACCTTTACCTCCAAGTGGGCCCCTGGCCGGCTGTCGGGCGTAAGCCCTTAAATACATCTATATATCGTTATGTCATGTGCTTATGTTTGCAGAACATAATGTAGTGCATGGTGACGCCTGCTGCCGTCTCAGCAAGCCACCACCCCAAGCGCATTCCTGGGGCATCACACCCAAAAATCCGCAAAGCACCTTGCAGCCTTCCCTGTTCATTCAATTGCTTCAAGTCACTGGCCTGGCATCAAGGTACTGGCTGTCTGAACAAAAAGCAACAACAACAACAACAACAGCCTCTCAATTATTCCCATCCTTTCAATACAAGTATTCAAAATATCTAAATAAAAAATGGATGATCGCCGCTAGTCAGTCATATTCACTAGATTCGGTTGCTGCTAGGGCTTTGCAAACAAATTGCCAAACAATTTTACATACGCAAACAGCACCCTCAATGCACATGCAACTTCGATTGCCTTTGCAATTGCCGAGAGATCTTAAGGACAAGCAACATTTCGGGGATAGATGGGGATAGCACCTGCCTTTCTTCGTGCCTTTTACTCTTGTACTCTAGCTTTACACGCCTTACTTCGTCGAAAGTGGATCAATCTCGACCTGCCCCAGTCAGAAAGGCCCAAACCTTGATGGCAAAGGATTTCTTCTTGCCTTTGGCAGCTTTGGCCTATCAAACCAGGGATTTTTGTGACTGTGAAATTCAGTGTGTGTGTGTGTGCGTGTGTCTTGTGCAGAAATGCGAAGCAGATCGAAGACATGCCGATATTAGGACGGGCGTATGTATGTATACAGATATGCATACCACATGTATACATATAAATATATATAATATTTACATATAATATATATATACATATAATATGTATATATACAAATATAAATATACGGCCAGGACGGATGTGCTGCCCGGGAAAGTGCGTTTTGACTGCGCAGGGCCAATGTTTTGTGAGATTCCCCGTGTCGTTCGTTTGGGCAAACGGATGACGAACTTTTTCCCTCATTTCATCAACATCATCATCATCATCATCATCTTCCCAATTGAATGTAAAGTTAAACGGGGGTGGGAGTTTAATATTCCCTAGATATATATATATATATATACATATATATATATATATATGCATAGATATGGTTGATGATACCCGCATATATGGTTGATGATAGTTGATGATACGCCCAGGCCGGGTGTGCCGCCCTTCGAGCGGCACACCCGGCCTGGGCGTAAATATATACCACAGTTTTATCGATTCATCTCATATTACATCATTAAAATGGGTCACTGGGTGTTTATATAATATGTCGGCGAGGCGAATGCTCTCAGAATTTCCCTACAATATCCTACAATGCTACAATGATCTGAGTCTGGGTTTCTTGAGGGTTACAAAATCCAGGATAATCAGGATCAGGTTCAAGCATGGTAGCAGGAAAGCCATGCAATGCATCAGAAGTGCTCAGACAAGGAACGGGGAAGAGATAAAACAATGTAAGTTATAAAACATAGAAACGATAACTATTGAAAAAAGATGCAAATGAAAAGAAGTGCCTTGGGCAATTCCTTCGTTTCCTTTGGTTTGGGTTCCTTTGGCGCTCTTGGCTTCCTCTTGGTTTCTTTGGGCGTAATGCCCATGCCATTGCGAAGCCTGAAAGCCGAACAACATGGAACATCCGACAAAGCCCTCCCAAAAAAGAACGAATTAAAGGACCGGATAACCCCACAAGTCACAATTTCTTCCAATAATCAGAAACAGTGCTTGAAGTGGTACGGAGAAGGCAGGAAACACAAAGGAGATGGTGGAGGATCGAAAATTTAAAAAGTCGTGTGATGTGTGAAAGAGTTGTGTGGGAGAAATCTGTGTGAAAGAGTTGCGTGTGTTTGACAAAGTTGTGTGTGAGAGAGATACGTGTGAAAGAGTTGTGTGTGTGTGTGACAAAGTTGTGTGTAACAAAGTTGTGTGAAAGATTGCGTGTGTGTGTGAGAGAGAGAGAGAGATGTGTGTGAAAGAGTTGTGTATGAAAGAGTGGTGTGCGAAAGAAAGAAACCGCGCGGAGGCGGAGGCTGGAAGGAGGCCGGGCGGGATACAGAACCAAAAACAAGAACCCCAGACAAAGATGTGGGGAAAAATATGGGAAGACGCGGAAAGGCCATAAAAGGCCGAAAATAACGACCCACAGCTTCGGATGACATTCAAATGATTTCAGATGCCAATGCATGCGATGCATTGACCAGACGCCTCTCATACGCCTCTGCTCGATACTGCTCCACCTCCGGCTTGGCCAAGCCAAGCTCAAATTTGTGGTAGCACATACCTTGGCCATTTGTTTGGTGTTGAGCCCCCCCTCTGGTACAAAATGGTGATGGGTGCGTCATGAATATGAGTGCATTTGCGCAATCCCATCAATGGAACTGACACATTTGAGGAAAGTGCATCACACACAAAAAAAAAGCTTCTTGTGTGAATTGATTTTGCGTCTCGGAATGTTTCTCATAACATGAGAAGGATGCGCACAATACAAATATTATCAATGCAACCCTCATTATAGTTTCACTAAGTGACCCAGATCGACCGCGAAGTCCAAAGTTATGATATTGAGCACTGATCCTCTCATCCATGCCCATCAACAACGATCATCAACATGCTAAGACTGTCACGGGCAATGCGCATTGCTGCCTGGCGAAGAAAGTGCAGACATGTTCAAGACATGCGCACTGCAAAGGGCAAAAGCGCCAGTAGACAGCAAAGATGTTTCTTCAAACCAGCGGACCAATGGCCATGTTTCTACATGTTTGTGTGATTTGGGTTGGTTTGGTGAGTGGCGCAATCCGGCCTCCATACTAGAGCCCGCTGCTCGGACTGTGGTCTGGAACGGGATCTTCTGGCCATCCGAAGTTCTGAACCTTCCAATCCAAAAGAATCAAAAAGACAAAGGCACTGTCACTGCTCGCAAGTCATGCAACACGTTCTGAACATGTGATCTGCCAATATTTTGCCTTGCTCTGTCGAGAAGACTGAGGCTCAGGCACGAAAGGGCACGACTGCGTACTGTTGGCATATCTGACCTGCCAGGGCCAGCGCCAGGGCCCAAGGCAACAACTTTCTTCGCATACTTTCTTCGCAGTCCCCGATTCCCCGGCGTTCCCAATCCAGCCTTCTTATGCGCTTCGCTATGTAGCGGGGCATCCTGCACGAATCCATGTAAATAGATGTAAACGGCAAATTTTGGAAAACCATGGAAAACCCGCAGCACCTGCGTTCATCAAGGCATATGCCAAATCTCCAGAACCCAGAAAGCAGTCCTCTGTCAGCATGGCGGTTTGACTTGCACCTCAGCTGTCACAGTCATCAAGGCATATAGAAACATGAGACACTAGAAATAGATAGAAACAGAATGAAACTGACTATGAAACTGACTATGACTGTTTTGGACTGTCTATTTGATTCGAAGCACGTCTATCCCGGCTGACTGCCATGCACTATAGGCCACTAGGCTTTGGGCTGGGTGGGCTGGGGACCTCCGTGCCTTGCCCATCTGGAGCATCAGTCCTCACCGGAAAGATGGGAATGGTATGCATACGATATGAACATGTGTATTACATAATGTTACTTACTGCATTACATACTGTATGAACTATGCTTAGGTTTGAGTATGAACTCAGTGCATCTCAGTGCTTCATATTGGCAGTGATTTGATTGAGCACATTACTGCCAGATACATTCCATGTCTTCGAGTGCGAAGCAAATGGGAAGCGTAAAAGCACGTTCTGAGACTAATAGGTTCCAATGCTATTCATCGTTATTTTGCTGCGATTTCACAGCTCAATGGTTCACATCATGTCGCCCCGCAAACAACCAGATCCTATTTCGTCAGTCCTGTGTGGATTGGTGTCGATCATATATGTGTATAATGCGTATACAATTACATTATATATATGTGTGTAAAATTGTGTAAAATATGCGTGTGATCATTGCACCGCCCTTTGCCGATTTCTCCAGTCCCGTTCGCAGCTGCAACACCATTGATTGCATGGCTTCCATTGTGTCCACTGCTTTCATTCTGGCGCCAAGATTTCACGACTTGCAAATGAAGAATCAACTAAAGGACCGGATAACCCCACATGTCAGATTCTTCCAATGAGTGGCAAAAAAAAGGTGAAGACAGGATGGGAAAGGCAGGAAAGAGAAAGGAGATGGTGGAAGATCGGTGTGCGCAAGAAATGCATGTCGAAGTGAGGTGTGTGTGTGTGAAAGACTTCCGTGTAAAAGTGTATATAATCCTGCAACCACTTCCAGACCAAAATGAACAATATAATATAATATAGTATAAGCACATCATCATGCAGCATTGGCCCAATCCATCCCCGTCCGCTCGCACAAAATTAAATGTTTAGCGATGGTTTGGCGCCTGAGGAGAACACCGTTGCTTTTTTCGCTCTGGGGTGCCTTAGCAGATTTAGCAGGTAGCAATGCGCCTGTGAAGCGTTTTACCTTTCTTGATCTCTCTTGATCTTTCTTGATCTCTCTTCTTACCTTTTTGATCCTTTTTGATCTTGCAAATGTTGACATTGTGTGGCAGACCTTCGAGCACTCCAACCCGCTGCTCCGCCTGCAATGTGAAGCAATGTGCTTTGGAAACAACTGCATGGAACCCAAAAGGCCCTTGAAATCCCTTGAACTTAAATCATCTTAATACATTCGCACTTGGAACAGCACAACTTGGCATATCCTGGTATATAATGCCGATCTCTGCCTTTATTGCTTTGTGTTGCTTCTTGATTTTCTTCACTATATATAGAGGCCGGACTTGCAAAAGCAAGTTCGATCTGTGCAACTTCAATGCCGCAACTTTGAACAATGTTGCATGTAGATTTCATGTAGATTTAGATTTCATCTACATCGTACGTAAATCATATGTAAATATATGTATCATATAACATCATATAACCTCTCAAAAACATTTGGTCCCAGAAGGCCACTGGATGCGTCTTCCAACTGAAAACTACTGTGGCCTTCCAGCTTAAATATTGGGTGCGGTTGTCAGATTGACTCATCCAACAGTATCAAAATGCATCAAAATGTATCAAACACAGCAAAACTGGATCCTATGACATTACGATTTACATCGATTTACGATCCAGAAGATAGACATTTTTTCCAGCCAAACCTCGTCTGCATGAGCCATGCGGCAACCCGTATTCTACATGGGAGGCATAGCAACGAAGAAACGTAACAAATCTGAAACTTGAAACAAAACATGCGGAAACCACGCAGGCCCATGATCAGTATTTTTTGCTTTGTCTCAAAGCCCCATTGTGGTTGTCTCTTCAACTTTGAATGTCTGGAAGTTGTTTGCCTCGGCTGTTCATGCTGTCTGCTAGGCCGCTAGGCGCGTGCCAACATGTGCCCAGTAGTCAGATTCTAGATTCAGCTCATATATGTCCATTGCCACAGTCATACGGCTTGACCCACCAAAACAAACGCAATACACAAAATACCATTCTGAATGTCTGAATGTACCATATGATAAGGTCTTGCATGTACAAAATACAAATGTATGCAACTTTGACTGCTTCATGGTCACAAAATGTCGCAAAAACTCTGAAACACATTGAGCCTGTACTGCGTTGGCGCTGTGGTTTGCGCTCTTAAGCATTGCTACGATTGGCTTTCGGGGGCAAGTTCAAGCTGGAAGTTGCTCTGTGCCCAGTAAAATTTGCAAAACAAAGTATGATCGCGGTGTCACGGCAATCATGCGCATGATTTTACAAGATGCATTTTGCAATCGTGAATGATTGCACACTGAGCGGTTCGCTGCAAAGGTTCAAACCGCTAAAAGACCATGGTAATCAAGCAACATTTTCATCACGCAGTAGCACAAATACAGACTCGCTGGGAGTTTCCAGATTTCTGGAACCAGCTGGGAAAAAGATTGGTTTGGTCCGTATGGTTTGGCTTCAAATTCTGTGAACCAGGTCCAACACACATGACGACATTCGACTGAAAACATCTCGAATGTTCCAATTTCATACTGAGTCCCACTGTAGATCCTTTCGTGCAAGGGGTGAAACTGTGCAGAATGCCGCCCAATTATCCGCTCAAGGTCAGCAAGGAGCTACTACGAGTACGGGACCCAGTAGTGTGCTCAAGAATTGGTGCCTTTGCTGATGCGATGATGCATGCCTCTTCAGGAATAAATTGTTTTTTCGCTGCTTCGTACAGCATCGCATCTACTTCTCCACAATCGTCGAATATGAGAATCACAAGATATGTATCATGAATCAAGTGAACCCTTGCTTCTGATAGCCGGGCAAAGGCAACATTTCGAGCTATGACCACACATCAATCAACCAGTCTGATCTACAACTTCGCGCATGGAACTGTTTTACAATGCGTTTGGTGATGTTACGGTGTGCCTACACATTCCGTGCTCTATACAACTACGACCCTTGGACAATGTAGCATGACATGCATGATTCCTGACTTTCGGCTTTCATCAAATTCAGTGCTTTGCTGCTCTGCTGCCAGCAAGTTTCAAGGAGTATCCGCTACTCCTGTTGCTGAGTGTTGCTTGATGCTGCTTAATGTTGCTTAAGTGTTTACTTTTTCGCTGTAGTATTTTCTGAGCCCTAATACATGCTTTATGCTGTTTTGCCAGCCATGTGTTTGACAAATGGCTTCAGTGCCTTGGGTTCATCCAGGCAGCTAGTTGGAAGAGAGTGCTTGTTTTTCGATAATTTATTTTTGTTACTTTATATTCTTCAATATATCCCGGCCCTGGGCTGCCCGGCTGGGCCAGCTATGCGCCGCAATCAACAAGATTGGCCGATGCCATCGCCAAGCCCATCACCTGACCGGGGCAGCCCACGGCCGGGAGGGGCGCCGGGCCGAGTGGCAGCATGAACCAGGAAGGACCAAAA
>Ga0126342_10004786_pt1 | contig 23288 bp, 24 predicted proteins | sample Cyp1metagenome_FD_92528 | JGI IMG/M metagenome (GOLD analysis project Ga0126342, IMG submission 92528) | Coral microbial communities from Lord Howe Island, Old Settlement Bay, Australia - Cyphastrea 1 metagenome | ecosystem: Host-associated > Invertebrates > Cnidaria > Coral ...
CAGGACACGCATGCACCAAAAACAGTGCACGGCGCACAGTGGGGAAAAAAGGCCAGCAGCATCAATTTGGAAGAACTGGGTTCCATGTGTTTTTTTCTGTTTTGGAACTTGCGCAATAATAAATATTCATATATATATACATATATACATATAATATGTATCTATCTATCTATCTATCTATCTATCTTTTCCCCACGAATTATCCATTCATTCTCCTTGTATCCTCCCCAGTTTCGGACGTTTCAACTTTGGCCCAGGCAAAGTGAAGCTTCGCAGACCGAGCTGCTTGGGACATGGGCAAAGTGGTTCTGCCAGTTGTTTTAATGGGGTTCATACATGTTTACTGTATAGATCCTAAAACGTTAAAACTGGGGGTATCTACGGATGAGTTGAATATAGTTGAAACATGTTGAAATATATATATATATATATAACGCATCCATTTGAAGTATTCAGCCTCCAACATGTGATCCACCCACAAAATCGGCTCATTTGTGCGTCTTTTTGACACCTGACACATTGGTGACTTCCAGATTTGCTCTCAGGAAAACCAACCCGAAGCGAGAGAGAGAGGGAGAGAAGAAATACATACCCATTTATATATATATATAGATATGAACATATTGTATATATGAACATATGTGTATTTTTAAGGATAAAAACATGCTATAGGAAAATACATTTGCTCGGCAGGAGGTTCTTTGAAACGGGGTGAAACCCCGGTTTTGGCCCCGGCGGGTGCTTTCACCACCGAGGTCCGAGGTGTCAAAGCAAAGTGACGAGTCTGATCCCGACCTGGCCAGGTGCCAACAAGAATTTACCCTCTGGTAAACTAACATAGCTGTTGAAAATGACCATTTATAGTGGATTTTCCTATAAAATGGTGATTTTCCATAGTTTTTTGTATGTTTACCAGAGGGTATACTAACTTGAGGTTTTTCCTCTAGTTTCTGAGAGATTGTTCCAAAAAGAACAAGTTGTAAGTCACAGATGGTGTCCTAAACTGATTTGAAGTCAGAAGATTTGCTTCCCCTATCGATAGTTTCGAACCTCATTTTGCCTATGAGATGGCTATCTAGCGCCACACCCAGTTGATTTCGCCATGATCAACGGGGCTTCGTGCCAGGTCCAGTCACGAGAGCGGTTCGGATGAGCATCGAGATGAGTTCCTCGAAGGGTGTTGTAATTCCATCCAAACTAGGGGTTTTTGGAATTGGGTGCATATGTATACATATGTATATATATTTATATTATAATATTATATTATATTATATTGTATTGTATTGTATTGAATTGTATTATATTATATTATATTTATATTTATATTTATATTTATATTATATTATATCATATCATATTATATTATATTATATTATATTATATATACTATATGTATCCGTAGTACTGGATAATGTTAGTGAATTAAGTCTGTTTTATGATGTTTTATGACTCATTATTGGGACGGTATATGTATATATGTATATATATATATACACATATACATTCATGCGTATTGTCCATATCCTTGCCGGAGAGAGGATCCCAGGAATCACTGGCACAAGTATGTTCGGAAACAAGCCGATGGGGAATTCGCTCTCAAGTCCCCGATCAGTGACTCATACCTCGAGTCAGTGATCAAACCCATCTACTGTATCAGTTGTTCCAGTAATCAAACGTGGAAAGTTTCCCATGAATAGTTCCATGAATTTCCAACTCAAACTTTAGTTCGGGGAGATTTTTCGATACTTTCCGAAGGATTTTCCCATGATTTTTCCATGAGGGTACCCTCCAAGCCCGTCACGAGCGGTCACGAGGTGCAAGAGTGGTGCCTCGCAACGCAGCACCGCCTCGCCCGACTCGGAAAGCCCCGCAAACACGTGGCTCGGCCGTGGCCACTTTTCTCGGTTTGTTGGGTGTTCAAATTGATTTTTTCTTGGAAAGTCTACGGAGAAACATGTCCAATTTGGAAAGTCTATGGAGAAATATGGAACGTGGTTTGGATGTTTTTTTTTTCTTCTGTGTTCGGGAGTGCCATCATTTGAAGACTTGCCCTGGCCACGTGGCCGTTTGCAGGCATGGAGAAGACGACTGCTTATGGCCATCAGCACAATGGACTCTTCCAGAGCTTGTTACTTGCGCTTCAAGAGTGGCTGTTCCTACACCATACTGCGTTGCCCCCATGCTTTCTAGGATTTGATTGACTTCGCAAGGAGTTTCATCACTGTGCTTGGCACATCTGGTAGCAGTTGGGGATGAGATGGCCAAGCGCCATCCCATTGAAAAGGAAACTTTTAGCGGTCCAAACCACCAAGTATATATATATATATACACATGTATATATATATATACACATGTATATATATATACACATATATATATATATATACATATATATATATATATATACATATATATATATATATATATTTATGTATATATATATTTATGTATATATATATTTATGTATATATACCTACTGCATATCTTATTTCAACTATGTAGAGCTTGCAATGCTTCTAAGTGGTAATTGTCTTGTTGATAGATCTGTGACACAATTGTGACACAATCATCTCAGACTTGGACAATGTTCCTTGCAGGTAGCATGTAGCTGTCGGGACTGCACTGACCATGTGCGTTTTGTCCGTCAGCGTTTGTTGGCTTCGAACATCTACTCAACACACCTCGACAACTCAGTCCTCAGGTTCAACCCCACATCTTCAAATCCAAGCATCTCCAGGTCAGCTGAAAACAGTTTCACCAGTTTCACCCCCCATTTTCAGCTGGGATCAAACCTCGATTTCCCAACTTCGAGGGTCAACACACAGATCTTATCCCAGGCCCAACAGGCTCCAAGCTGCCACGTTTCTGCCTCTGGGTGAAGACCACCCGGAGCTGTGACAACCCGCGCCATGCGCTGGAAACTGGCCGTCAAGATGATGGCGTAAGGCTGGATAGCTGGGGGCACGGTTTCACCGCAGGTTCCAGTTTCGAGGAACTAAGTTTGACAGGACATAGATGTAGTATGCCTTAGTATGCTATGACGACATGCTGTTCATTGATGTTTCAATGTATTGGTTTAAGGGAAAATTGAAACCGGAAAGCCTTATATTTCATGGGAAAAACCGATGGTTTCCGGTTAAGATTTTCCCAACCAACCAATCCAATCTTCAGCCGTGTGCAGGTCCATGGCGCGGCAGCAGAAGAGATTCACCCCCGTGCATAGTGGCCTGAAATGGCAGACGCTGTGCCGCGGCTGGGAGTCTGGGAGGTGGTTGAAGTCATCCAACTATCCAACTATCCAGCTATTCAACATGGCCATGGAATTCCATATTTTAGACTTCTATGGCCATGTTTGGAGGCATACCATTTGAGTCATGTAATGTCATGTACCTTGTTGGCGGAAGACATGGAAATGCTTACTTTAGGTGGTTTCAACATTCCAAAGGCAATTGTGACAGTGCACAGTGCAGGGTATCTTTGAGATCACCCAGCCGCTTGAAGATTTCAGGGTTGGAGATGGTCGTCCTTTAAGAACTGTTGGTTTTACCCATCGATGTCCACTTGTTGGTCCAACAAGAGGAGTCTAAAACAACATCATTCAGCATCCCTTCCTTTGTTCTCGGCGATCTCAGGATTCTGGTGATACCACAAGACGCTAACCCCAAAGGGGCCTGGTATCATTCATTGAATCAAGTTCCAGGAAAGCCTTCAGCTGCCTGAAACTTGAGGCAGCGCCTTGCAGCCGGATGTCAAGGTGACGGTTGGAAGTGGGATGTCACAGGTGAACGAAATCATTTTCCCAAGAACATGTGTGACACCCTGCCAAAGACGGGTCGGGTAGGGTGTACTGGTACTGCTGGAAAATCGCAATGTGGCAGCTTGCCACATCCCCATATTTGGTGCAGATACTCAACTATTGCTTAGCTGAAGTTGATGCAAGTTGAAAGTGAGGCGAAGCCAGAATGTGGTAAACCCAATGACCCTTAAATTGGACAGAATTCATGTTTTATAAGAAACCCAACTGATTTGAATGTTCTTGTGCTGCTTTATGATTGGTGGGCTTTAGCATTTTTATGACTCCGTTCCGGTGTAGGCGACTACATCACTTCTTCCACAGAGTCCTCGTCTTTGAGGATTCCACAGGTGGGGCCCCCGGTCCAGTGATGTCCAGTGTCCGGAACTTCGATCTTCCGTTGACCCAAGGAGAGGCCCAGTTTAGGTGACCAAAAAGAGGAAGTCCATGTTGAGTCCTCTGAACTTCAGCACTGGGATGAGAAAATATGAGAAAATCTAGCCATGGTTTGTCCCAGATATAGAAGTTATGAAGGATTCCTGCAGATCTTCAGTTCCAGGAGTGGTTTGCAACCGTGGTAGATTTGGGGCACAGTGCCGCCAAAGCCTGCCTTTCGTAAATGTATGGCAAGCATGGTACTCGAAATGGGACATCATCATTTCCCGATGTCTGGTTACTTCCCATATCCCCCCCCAAAAAGATACCGGGTTGGTTCTGCCGGATATCCGAGGCTCTGGTGACTGACAGTGACCCCATGGATGTACTCGAAGCCGGATTTCCTGTGCCTTGGAAGCGATGGCTCTGATTTTCGCGTACGTCTCCCAAGAAATCGCCGGACTCCGCTTGCTTCGCAGCAAGGTCATGTTTTACAACCCCAAGTCAAAGAGCTTTCAAAACAGGCCGGGACCAGTGACAAGGGCGTTCCCAGAGAAACGCGATGTACCGATCATGTAAGATCTGTAAAATGCCAGTACTCAGTAGTCTACAGCCTGTGAATCCCAGCTATCTATACAAATTAAACATATATAATTATATATATATATATATCACTATATGTATATATATATATGGATTATACAGTACCCCCATTGGAATCCACTTGTGAATCATCATCGCCAGGGTGGTGAAGGTGGACCGTCAGCTGAGTTTTTTCTTCGTCCTGGAGGAACGTCAGCTGAAAGAGCCCGTGGCCGTGCGGCTCTATGAGATCGATGAGGCACGAAGGAACCAACATTTCAAGGGGAGGTTGGAGAAAACCCGGGGATTTTATAAGGAAAACCTAATGAAATTCATGTGATATATATATATATATATTTAATAATAATAATAAATAATAATAATGATGATAATAATAATAGTAATAGTAATAGTAATAATCATGTGATTTGAAGCCTTGGATTTCAAGAATTTCAAACCTGGCGATTTGGTGATACTTTTTACCTTAGATTCACCTGACCTGCAACGGCGATTCAACTCATTGAGAACCTCCCTAGAATGTGATGTTGATAGGAAACATATATGAGAGATCCTGACACTTTTTCGGAATTTCCAATTGGGGAATGATGGCCCTATTTTTCTTGTCGTGAGACATCCCCTCATCCCATCGATGGCAGGTGCTGTCATCGACACAGGCCTTTGAGATTCTGGCGGAATTTAATGTGCAAGACGAGTACGCGACCGAGGCGACCACCACAGTCATCATCCACACCCGAAGCTTCGGCCTGAAAGCAGATGTAGATGGGCTTGTTTGAGGCGCCTATTTTTGTTTGTTATCCAGGTTTGTTGCTGATAAAAAGACATATATATACCTTGTGCCGCTTGGTCACTTGTTTTGAGGAAAGGACCATATTTCGTACATGGTTCATATATGAATGCCAAAATACGCCCCTTTGTTAAAAATACGGTTTTTTGGATTTTGCAGGATTTTGGGGGTTGCTCCTTCTCCACTCACCCTGCCCATTTTCCTTGCCTTTTCTTTGTCCAGCCCACTTCAAACTCTATTGCCAAGAGTCCAGGGCCCGAGCAGATGCAACACGGATGGGGTGTCACTCATAAAAATCCAAATGCTTCTCTTCTGAACTGATTCAGTTGAAAAAAAATCTTACATCACAAGTCCCCGTATGCATCAAGACCCCGCAAATCATGGTCTGATTTGTAAAATTCATCCTGATAAATAATCAGTGCTCTGCAAAGCACATTCCAATGAAGACATTTGATGTTGACTCGTCTACTTAATCTGGATGGACGACCTATGAAGTCCTCCTGGACCTGGTTGGTGAACACTATGGTGTTCACCACCCAGGCCCCTTTCTTGCTTTCAGTCATCAAACGTTTTGCCTCATGTGAAATCATATGCCCTTTAGGCAACATTGCAAAACGCCGCAGCCTGAGCTGCAATGTCAAACGGGCACAAACAGTGTACTTGGCCAAAAAGAAGTAAAGGAAGCCGCTCAGCCTCATCGCGTCAGCAGCCCTAATCCAAAAGCCAGCTTGGTACATGAAAGTGATCGCAATGTTGATCGCCTTGGTCGCACCTGCCTTGGTATGCACACTGGATGATAAGCATGTACACGAATCCACCCCACACCCCTTAGAGATCTTAGAGGCAGCAAAAAAAACAAATGCCTATATACTTGAAACTTTGAATCGAGTGACAATGGCATGCAAGAGCGGATGTGACTCCTCAGTCACCTTTCCTCTAATGTGCTTTTCACAGAAAAAATCTAGGAAAAGTGAAAGTTCCGTAGAGACTAAAGCCTTGGACCACCGTCCGACTGGTGCAGCTGTGCTGGCAGGGAATGACATGCTGTCACGAGAAATTTCAGCCAAGAATGGTGTAACATTCCGATCACGATGGAACTTCACATACATCTCCGTCAAAAACTCAAACCGCTTTTCAACAGATCCTCTAGGTAAGATCTCCAAGTCGGATTCTACGATCGCCACCAGTGCAGAAGCTAAAAAATGTTTTGACATCCCTAAATGCCAGTTGTGCCAAAAGTCACTCTTGAAGAAATCCATTTGGTCAGTAGGACTCAATGGCAAGCCCTCAAAAATCTTTGGAGGACAGTCAGGAGCCCATGGCACTTCCATGTAGATGGTCGCCGTCCAAGCAGCATCTGGTCGGAAATCTTTATAGGGAAAACTTGGGTTGCCTTCCCTTCCACCAAGGCACAGGTGGCAACATCCTTCACTGGGTTTTCTAGATGAGGACTGTCGTGGGACATGAGACCAACATCGATGGAACCCGCCCATTTTTTGAAGCATTGGCAAATCAGCTTTGAAACCCATGTGGGCTAAGTAAACACGATCCCGCCCATTGGCTGCAAGCACACCCTCAAACAAGAGCTTCTTCACATCTTCAGCATAGATGCTGGTCAATTCGTCCAAGATATTCGGATACTGTGTGTAAACAGTCTTGAGAACCGTGGTGAAAATAAACTGGGTCGTCCAAGTCTTTCCCATGAAATTTGCACCCATAGCATTTTCATGCAATGGCAGCCTGTGGCGATTGGAATCAACATGCATCCTCGTCCCCCTCCCAATGCAACCAGCACTTGAAAGAATCCAAATGCCAAGGTGTTTGTAGCTTCGCCCATCATCGGCATGGGAGAAGAAGGGAACAAGGTTTTCAAAAGGAATCCCATGACGTTCAGCATGACCGAAGTACCCATGGTCAGGATACAAAACACCAAATCTAGCCCACCACTCCTTCAACACCAATCTCATCTTTGCAAATGTAGGTACACCAACGAGAAGTTTGGGAAGTCGGCCACAATCTAATAGGTACTTCACCCATGAAGACAGCAAGATGTACGGAATGGTGAACCCTGGTCTCACTGTGAACTTGCCCACTGGCACTGTACATTCAAATCCTTCTTCTTTCAACAATTTGTGGACTCCTTTTTCAGCATCTTTCAAGCGAATAGCTGCTAACTTTCTCATTCCCAAAGTGGCACGTGGGTTGTTTCGGACCTCTGCCTGCGCCAGCTCGACGATGTGTTTGGAAGGGGCCTCGGCCGACAGAAAAACCAATGGCTGGAACTTGTGAAATGAGAGGAGAAAGGGAATGAAAGTGGGTTGACCTACTTCTAAAACTTTTCACATGAAACAAATCCCTGAAAGCAATAAGAGTCTGTAAAATGGATGGAAACTCAGTCATTGCAGTGAGCACGCAAGTGCATGCACCATTTTTCTCAAAGGCCAGCAACACAGTCACCCCACCCAACGGTGTTGGTCTGCTCGGGCTCCTACTATGTAAGCATAGTACGGTCCTGGAGGAACATCCTCTCGATTTAGATACCCCTCTCCACCACTTCCCTTTTTGTTTCTGCACCCCACATGGAGGCAGTACTGGCAAATCAGAGCAGCTTCGAGCATATGAATCAAATCAATGCTTGTAGATGTAGCTAAAAGCCACATCTCTGTATACCCTTTTTCATGGTAACTTTGGTATCTCAGCAACGGATTGTGGGTGACCCCAATTTTGAAAACACAAAGTCGGATTCCAATTTTGCTTCTGAAGCAATCCACTTTGTGGGTGCAGTGGGCCAAAAGTTTTCCACATGTTATCTTAGATGCGCCAGTCCGCACGCAATGGCTCAGGAGGCCAAAAGGCAGTACAGTCTCCCAGTCAAAGGTTGAAGCATCAAAGTCATCGGCAAGCTTAGCCAAATCCTTTGTGGACAAGTGGGTAAAACATTTAAATGAGGTTTGTTCACAAAAGGGTTTCAAGTCTTACTACTGTATTTTTGCAGTATGCAAGATCCCCAAAACTGATGATATAAGGATATATGATATAAGAAACCAAAGGAGGGAATCACTTCGTTACATGGATTGCCATGCGCCAAGCGGCCATCTTGGACGATCTGGCAGGACCCTTCACCCGGGCGCTTGCTTCCCCAGAATCCCCGGTAATTAAATCACGGGAGAAGTACTCCATGTAGCCACTTTCATCACCAGTGTTTGTCCTTAGCGAAATATGGGAGCGCAATCTTGAAAGATTTGTTTAACACCATTGTGGGGATGTGGTTACATGATTGTTGAACAAAAACGCTTTTGGAAGTATGCCACATTCAGTCAAAGAACGGGTTCTCTGCAGCACCCAAGGGATCATCAATATGGGGTCTGATTGATAGCACTGGAGGTGGAGTTGATGGAGGTAGCATACTACCAGTCTCACAGGTAGGTTTCAATCTCCTCGGTTCCATGGACAAAAAGACTGCATTTATTGAATGTTGGAAATTTGAATGGTATGCTCTGAACATCTCTCAACCACTACAGCCATGACACTTCCCATGTTCCGTTTCAACAGTGCCAAGTCCAGCAACCCGCTTGGCACCGGTAAAGGGGCACTCATAGGACAGCAAACTTTCAAGCAAGTCATCATCCATTGCCATGAGGGACACTTCATGGAATGGTCAGAACATGGGATAAGTTTTACCATGCTATCTATGATTTGTTGAATGGGGCATGGGCCTCCATATGTTTTCAAGAACCCCTACTGTAGATACCATGATTTACACCACTTAAACTCAGAAACATTTATATAGATTGTTTCAATGCCTGCTGGTGTGCCTGTTGATGTCACTTTCCAACAGTTGAATCCACAATACTTTCAAAGAGCCAAAAGGACGAGTTGGAAAATAGATTGATCATGAGCAATCCTGGTTGGAATCAATGTGAGCGCTTGTTCCTGGAATGCCCAGTTGGGGTCCCCAACGCCATTGCCCACGAGTTTGGCACACCGCATCAGGACTTCATCCAAGTCATTTTGTCCTCTATGACCTGGCATCGCATGGAGTTGGGTCGCTCAGCTAGGTGAGGGGGACACCTCACAGGGTTCAGGTTGAAGGTATTATGGGCACAATCCAACTATATCCAACTATGCAGGCACATGTTCAAAACTTGATAAAAAGGGTTTGAGAAAAGCACAGGCTGTGTTTTTCCGCTTCTTTTGTCAACCTGTAGCACGAACACAGTGTTCCTAAGCTACTGTAAGACCGTAAGACTCATTGCCATGCCAACACATGTTCCGCACATGTTGGGAATCAAACAACATTTTTTCAAATTGTGCACACTTGGCACAGGAAAACCCAGAAGTGCGGTTTGCCCTAAAGGGTCATACCCTTGCAAACCAAACACACACGCACACGCACACACGCGTGTCAAAAACTGAGCGTCGTTCGAATGACACTGCAAGCCAATCCCAAGAGTTTCGACACAATACATTGTATTGCATCAGCCCTCGTTCTTGGTCAGGTTCTTGTGGACATTCCTGAGCAAATTGAATGGTAGTGGGGGATTAGTGGGGGTTTAGTGGGGGATTAGAAATACAGAGGATTGCATCAATGCCCGATATCCCAATTACATCCAATTACCATGGCTGTTTGCTGTAACATCATTTGATACATGAGATTTTCTCGGAATTAGTTGTTGCAGCTAAATGTCTTTGCGGCCAACTCAGCTGTGGTCACCTTGCTGCACCTGATAGCCATGGCCGGCCGTCTGAGGAACCTTTGGAAATGCAGTGGGAAGGTGATGATTGACGACAAGGCACTTGAGCGTAGTAGATCGCATTTGGTCCTGGATTTTCTTCAGCAGCCTCAAAGAGAATGAGCTGAGATGAATTGAGAACTAGTTTGAACAACCCCAGTTTACATGGTACACACTGTGAAGGGCACATGGGAAAAATTCATATACCCACCAATGGTGAACCTTTTGAATTTGAGTTGGACGAGTAACACCGTCTCATCGGCACATTTGCCCGATTGCAAGGCCGAAGTATCAACCTTGACCACTTCACAGGCTTCAAACTCAGTCTCCAAAGTGGAGATGGCGGCTTCCAAGTTGGACACCGACCTTGGATAAAATCTATATGCAAAAATGGGGGGTTTCACTGTAACAACCATTGCCTTCATATTTTTTTAAACATAAGAGGACTATATATTGGATTGATGGGGCAGGGCTCTGCCACTGAGGGGCTTCGCTACACGAGCTTTTTCGGGTTCCTTGTCCCCCACTGCAGCCTCCAACATCCCGATCAAGTCAGCAAGTTTCTCACCTCTCTTAAGCAAGCTTGCTGTGAAGGTGCAGAACTTCAGATACTCCTACAAAGCCATTGGGATTGTAAATTGAACTAAGTTGGTTGAAAAAATGGCAGATATGATGATGTGCTGTTTGAAGCCGACATACGGGAATATATCAACGAGACTGGTAAACACACACCATTGGCACGACAGTTTTTGATTCCACATTCAGTTCAAACCAATAACATTCTCCTTCTTGGCCGTGTTGATTTGTTCAGCTTTCTTTTCATCCTCATCCAGGTCTTCCTCAGACTCTGAACCCTCCGTCACTGCACCCAACCTTTTGAAGGTCACATCTTCGCCCACCTGAGGCAGTGGATGAGTTTGGCGGAACTTGGCCCTTCAGCTGGCGACTTCTGCTGAGGAGGCATGAAGGGAGATGGGAAACCATGGGAACAACATGAACCTACCCCAGACCTCATGGTCACACGTTTCATTCTTCTCCTCATCCTCACTCAGCTCATCATCTTCCTCTCCATAGACCACATAGTATTTGTGGATCTTTTTGTTATAGCGGTCCTTCCTTGAATCTGGGCTGTCAATAAAACAATGCATAAGGGAAACACATCCAAACATATGAGTGAAACATTGGGATTATTTCTGGCAGCGATATCGCAAAGTTGAATTCTCCAAAAGAGGCCTGTCTCACAAAGTGATATATTATTCCAAGATTTGGTGGCATTACTACATATATATTTGTTTTCATACGATCTTATATATGCATTGTAATTGCCACAACTTATTTGCAAGTTAGGGTCTTCACCAAGCGCTCGTTGCCAGGTTTCTCGCAGTACGCCACCACACTCTTGATGTACGTCCTTGGCTGGGCAGGCATGGGGATGGAAGTGGAATATGTTGGGATACCTGTGCTATATGTTATGTTTTGGAGGTTTGAGGTAATCACAAACACAAGCAATGTGAACTGGTATTTTGATATTTGCATATTCACTTGACTATTTATGATTGTTTTCAGATTTAAGGCTAGAAACGAGCTCCACTTGAGTACGGTATTCATGGTCTCTTTTGTGAACCAACCCCTCTTCTTCTTGCGAGTCAACTTGTTGGTCTTGGTGATGGTCTTCGTAACCCGGGAGACGAACAAGTCCTGGAAGAAACATGCCAAAACAATTTGAAACACCCCTGGGAGAATCCAGAATGATTAGGGAAAAAACATAAGTACCATTCCAAAGTAGCATGCTTTGGTAAACTGACTGGAACTTGTTTTTTTCGAACAAATGGTCCTTCGACCAGTGTGCTGCCTCCAGTTCTTCAACTAGAGCCTCCCTGTCTTGCAAAGAGCCATGCAACCACCGCTTGTGTAACTCTTCCGGGACATGGCATTTCCCCGAAGGTTTCTTTTCGCACAAACGTCGAAGCCTTGCCAGTTTGGCTGCTTCAGTAGCGGGTGGATCTTTGCCCTGGGTGCGTGCAACTTCGTTGGGGTCAAGTCTTTTCTTCAGGTCAACCTTGACACCACTAGCCCCTTTTGGAACCTCTGTCTCCTTCGACTTGCTCTTGGGAGTTGGCCCATTCACAGTTGGGGGTGGTGTCTGAAAAGCACTAGCACTCTTACCCTTCCCTCCAGCCATCAAAACGTCCATTTGCTCCTGCATTCGCTTGTTGGCCTAGCGGTTGGGGGGAAAATATGTGATCACTAGAGACAGAAGGTTGGCAGGTATAGAGGGAGCCAGGTATACTTTGGATATATTTGAATATATGTCGTTGTATAAAGTACCAACACCACAGGGGGGGTTGACTTGGAAATTTGGGTTCATGTTTTTTAATAAAAAAAGATGAACCGAACTTGAACCCCCAACATGCAGCAAATTATGGAAATAACTACATGCATGCATGTTTAGCATGTGCTAGCAATGCCTCCATCAAGTCTTGAATCATTTGTGCTTGGTCACGTTGTCCGGACCCTGATGATGCTGTGTCATGATCATCTGGCTCATGCTGCTTGCCCCTCACACGCTTGGTGGGTGCTGGGTTTGGAGTCCCCTTTGCTGGGGGCGATGGCTGTGGTGATGGGGGCGCTCTGGGCTTGCTCTTTGCAGCAGCTGGCTTCGGTTTTGCTTTCGCTTTTGAACGGGCCTGTTTCAACTCTTCTGGAGTTGCCTTAGGTATTGATGAACAGGTTTGACTGAGTAATTTAGGATGATAACATGTGTGTTCCCACCTGAAACATCCAGTGACTATGTGCCAAGAGACCGGTTGCGTATCCTGGTCAGCAATGGAAGCTTCCTTGGATTGCCCCAGCGTTCCACATGCTAAACACACATGTGCATGTAAACTCTTTGGCCATGTACAAAGGAATACAGTACAGTATAACTCAATCATAAAATTGATTCGGGGTTCTGATGATGGGCTAGTCGTTGCTGCCATCTTCTTCATTCGGTTCAAGGCAGCTTCATATTCGTGAACGGGTGGAAGACAAGTTTAGATACATTCAACACGTTCAACACTAGTAATCCAACAGTGATAGCAGGTAATCCTTTCAACATGAAGGAAACAGATGTGAATACGGTCCTTGATCTGCTTCTTCAGTTCGTCCTCACTTTCTGCCTCCTTTTTGATGGCTAGTAACCCTTCATGTCCTTCCTTCAACTCACTACAACTAAAGGTTTTAGAAGCTATCTGCCGAGGGCGTTTGCCCGCCATTGCTGTCAGGCACCTCCACCACGACTGTTTGAGCCTGGAACCCTGGTGATGGCAGGTGAGGGCAGGATTTTTGAGCTAAAACCACCCAAAATCTCCTCAAAACCCAGAAATCCACAAATAGCTGAATTACGGGAAAAATACGTAAAATTTTACGGGTTTTTACGTCCCTTTACGGGCAAAATACGCCCCTTTTACGGGTTGGGATTCCGGTACGTATCCGGTACGTATTTTTCCCGTAGAAAGTACGTATTTCCAGAAATCATCAAAAATTCACTAATTTCACCCATTTCGACCCAAAAATGGAGTATTAAAATATCAAAAAATCATATGTTTTCAACATTTTGGCATAACTGGCTCATCCAGACATGTATGAAGAGCTAAACGGCATGCAACAGAATGTGTGTCAGATCAATCCTCTCAGCAACCTACTTTTCTAAGGGTCATGCACGCTATGTACCTCTGAAACCAGAAGCTATCATTCACCATGACGCCTATGGCAGATCATGGGGTTAATTACGGCACCCTTTGGTTGTTTCCCTGAAGCATTGTAAAAAAGGATAAATATGGGTATCAGAAATCAAATTGCTAGTAAGTAGAACTTGTTGTCCCCGGGGCACCTTGATACCTTTCAAGTGCATGAAACTAAAGTTCAGTGGGGAATAAAGGCCTCCACTCACCAAGCTCCAAATCTTTAGAAGCTCGGAGATAATAGATAACACTTTTCATACATGCATCATCCCACCAGTCATTCCACTGGCAGTTTTCAAAAATCTGGTAACCATCGACAGGGCCAGCAGGCTCAGGGAGGGCCACCCGCTTAGTGCAAAAGCGCTTGTAGAGCCGGGCAATGCGTTGTCCAAAGCGTGGTGGGTAAGTCCTGAGCTGGAAGCATTGGTCTTGAACCTGCAACTTCCTTTAAACACCCAACTAGATAAATATATATATGTAGTTTATTTCCTTCAACACATCAATACTCATATCTACCAAACAGAAAGGGACCTGAAGTTTCAAGTCAAATGTCTGTGTTCCTTTCAAAAAGCGAGTGCCATGAAATTTCTTTTCACCCCGCTTATTGCGATAGGAACGGGCGGTTGGCTGTGAAGTAGCCTTTTTTTGCATTGCCCGAGTCATGTGTCCGAGGTCTAGGCATTGTACTGTAGGGGCATTGCTCCATGCTACATGCCGTTTGGGCGACACATGTTTGTACAATCCCATCCACCATGCCGCTTGGAAGACCTTCAGGGCAAAAAACAACTTACTGTAATCCCATGCGTACTAAATGCCGAAAATGATAATAGATATGCTTTTGTGGCCCCAAACACAGTAGCACCCTTTTGTGAAACAGGGGAGAAGTATCATCTCAGAAGTGTTGACATTTGGAGTCTTTTATGAAACTTTTATGAAATTGGGAAGGACATTGATGAAAATAACTTTTGAAATGCGCTTAGATGTTTGGCCTAAGATTTAAGACGCATAGCCATTGTAAGAGTTAGGTAATTCTCGCATCAATATTGGGGCCACCCTGTTTTGGGATGCAAGGCAAACCAACATATGTATATAATAAATGATGACCCTAAATTGCCCCAGGAACTTGGGATACTTAGACTAGTCCGTGGTGGAATTTGCTTATGGAGCTGTAAGAATGGATTACACTTTTCACTTGGCATTATTACCGATTGCAATGTCCCAACCCACCTTGTAACAGAGCATCAAACCCATAAAAACTTGATCCCAGATCGGATTTAAATATATGTGGTTAAATTCCTGTTGGTGAGGGCGAGGCTTTACAGTGCAACCCCAACCTTTGGTAGAGCCCTGAACAGCTCAACGATTCTGGGATGCTAACCCAGTTGAGAGCTGCGTGGTTGCTCTAGCACAAAACAACCCCCCATAGCGACTATGGCCCAGATCAGCAATGCTGTCCTCGGATCACAGAGCTGCGGATGGAAACAAGCCATATCATAACTTGAAAATACTTGAAACATTTTTTGGGGAAATAGCGGCATTTCAAACAGATACATTCCCTGAGAGAGAAGTATAACTGATAAGCCAATATAATATGTTTCTAACCCTTAGTGAATGTGGCTATGGTACCATATATCCCTGCACCACTAGGATAACCATTTTAAGGGCCCATTCCATTATGATTTTACGGGTTACATCTGGTTTGGCTGAGACTCCTTGATGCCAACTGGTTTCCTTCAAATACCATTTTGACACCTTCTCGGCCAAGGGGAAAAAATGGTGCTCGACAATGTGTGCCCTGACTTATTGTCACAAAAGAGCTGCATATTAAGCCAATCACCACCAAAAAGGAATCCATTCGACAGTTGAGCACAGTTAGCAACGCCAACCTTTGATTGCCAAAGTGTAAAGGTGAAACCACAGATGGGCTATGCATCCCCAATTTCATGTTAAAAATGGGGCCCAGCTAAATCTAAGAAAAATCGCATATTATATATACCCAAAAAAACGCAAAGCCGGAGTCAGATAGGAGGTCCATCGCATCCTGCTTTTTGAGGTCATCATTGGGTCGCCCAAGGGAAATGTCCAACATAGCAGTGCGATGCCCAGCTGTCCTCATGCACCGACTTACCCATGCCTGTCCACAGAACAGCTCGGCAAAGTCGTAGGACTGAGCCGGGGCTGATTTGGATAGTTTTGATATTGTAAGTCGTGGGGTATAGCAACTGAATCCGCCAAAACATGCCCCAAATATAATCTTTAAATTGACCATTACGCGTTTTTTGGTATCACAGGGTTATATAGGGTTACAACCACACAGGGTACCTTGAGTAAAGGACATGGACATTTACACTACACCCGCAAGGTCATGGGGTATGATTTGAAACTAAGATGGTTTTGGATTAAGAAATTTGTCAACACTTGATGAGCAGTGGCCCCAACGATGTCGGCTGGCCTCTGTAAAAGTTGATAGACCACTGTTCAGAGCCAACAGGACAGTGCATGCCATCAGCACCTCATCCAGGGAAAGAATGTCAGAGAAACCATTGTTGGTTTATTGCATGTATGATATTGTATGGAACCACGTTGTTTTCAAAAAAAGTGGCCTTGGGTGCCCCAAGAATCTTCATTCTGTGGAGAACTGTGTTCAACTTGCATCGCTTTGTAGGATCCATGGCAGCAAGGGTTCCTAATCAAAATGCCACCTCTGAGCTGAGCATGAAAACCTTGCTGTAAATCGGGCGGGTGCTGCTAGACCAACCCACGAGTGAATTCCACACATTCCCAAATAGCTCCTGATTCCAAATGAACCCCATGCATCCCAAATAATTCCTGCAAATAAATGATATGGTTTTTCAAATACAATTCGAATTTGAAAACACGATATCACTGCATGGGAAAACTATTTAATAAAGCCAGTTTGGCCAACCAAGTCAGCAATCCCGATGTTCTGAGGATCCATGGCTGTGGTTCAACCAGCGTTCAACCTCAGCAGCATGCTGGTGAGAGGAGACATCAGGATTGGGTAGCCCCGGGGTTGCGCTGGCGTTGGGCACATATATATGGATCATAACCACATTATATAACATTGATCAAAATAGGTGGTTTTCACTACAGTGGAAATAGGATACCAATACTTTCATGTATGGTTTCACGTAAACCTTTTGGCAAGTTTCAGATCCAACTTGATTGATTGCCCCAACATGTTCCACCTATTCCCCATAGTCTCAGGATCCAAATGCCAGATTTCTTGGTGATAAAGATTGATGAATGAGAAAACAATTGTGCATTACTTTGTGCATCTTTGTGAAAATAGTGTATGTGTGTGTGCAGTGTGGCACAACTATGACCGTTCCAGCACCTTTTCCAAAAGCTTGGCAACAACGGCGCATGGTTCAGCGGAGTAGCTGGCGATGAGCACAAATGAATACAGCAAAAGCCAACTAATTCATTTTCAAATGCCAAAAGAAGCTTGTGGTTTTCGGTTGTCCAACCAGCATCCCCCAATATCATGATATCCGCTGCGAGAGCTTCGGAACCCTATTGTCGATCCCCAGACTTTCTTTCATGTGGAATGGTATGCACTCCACAGTCAAATGATGAAATTATCGGCCGCATTCAGGGGCCAAAAGATCTTTTCGATCACGTTCAGATAGATCCAGCCAGTCTGAAACTACCACACATAATAAGATATGATTCTAAAACCCAGTTGCTAACAAAATTGGTTTGGTTTTTACATAATCTGTTGGAATTACTCGCCCAAAAAAAAGCAGCAGCAGTCGACAGCTCCGTGGAAGGCTGGACCTATGACCTATGGCGCATCACGCTCAAGCTTCGCCAAGTACTCAGTTGCTGCCTCGCTGGACAACATTGGGAGGTTGGATTCATCCATCTCATACTGCTTCTTCGCCCACCAGTCGCCGGCAAACTTCCAGAAGATATCCTGGCAGGGGATGGTCATAAATTTAGAGGGTTATCTTTTATAATTGGGATCGATACATCGGGTGTGACATAATAGTACTACAGGGATTTATGTTCAATGGATTCACGCTGGGATATTCGATTTGAAAAACAAGATTTGCAATGTTCGAAATCTATACATGTTTCATGGTTTCAGAATTTCCTAATCACCACAAATAAATCTGGCCAGGGTTGCCCCAATTAACCTAGTTCCTTCATATATTGGGATGGGCTATGATAAGAGAAACAAAACCATAAGATACCATAAGCATATAGTATTGCTTTTGTTGGAAAAATGCCAGGGAACCCATGCAAAGAAATGCTTGATATATAGAGCCCCAGCAAACTATCCCCCATAATGTAAGAAACATAGAACATGTGAAAGCAAAGGAAAGCATGCACAAATAGTGAGGAAACAGTCCTCATGCTTGGAGGGGGCCTTCACGAAGGCACGGATCCGGTTATTGAAAACATCTCTGAGAGCAAGCCACCTGGCTTTGCCAAAACTGGTAGTTGGCTGGGCTCGGCGGGCAAAAGTAGCAGGTTGGGTCTTTGCCTTTTTGGCGGTCTGGTCGGCATGAATGGTCTCACAAGTTTTCTTTTTGGCTGCAGCCTTCTTGGGGGCAGGTTCGGCATTCTCCGGGTTTGCCTTTCTTTTCTTGGGTTTGACTTCATCTGGCTGGCTTCCCCCAGATCCTCCTGCAACCTTGTGTCCCCCAGCAGCCTGACGTTTTTTGCTGTTAGGTTTGGCAGGTGGCTTGTCCTCCTTCTCTGGCTCTACCACCTTTTCACTTTCCCCCACCATGTCAAGGTTCTCAGGGCCTTTGCTCTTGTCAGGGTTCTCAAGGCCGGGGGGGTCAGAAGGGGCGCTATCATCAGGAACCTCAGTGTTGGCAACACTTGCTTTCATCTCAGCATCCTCGGACTCATCATTTTTTTTGGACTTCCTACTCCTTGCCTTTGCCTTCCCTTCTGCCTTGCCTGTCACCTTTCCCTTCCCCCTTCCTTTTCCCTTCCCCTTTCCCTTCCCCTTTCCCTTCCCCTTGGTTTTGGGACCTGGCTTGCTTGGCCCGGCATCCCCCTCCCCTTTTCCATCATCTCCATCATCGGCTGACTTGAGTGCAAGTTGAGCCCGTCGCAGAACCTGGGCCAAAGAAATGGGAATGACCAAAAACAGTAAATTAGCCTTTTACCAGAAATGTTTTGTTTCAGCTTGTGTTTCTTTGTGGTCACTGCAAACAGGTACGCAAACTTAGAAAAAGCCAAAAGGCAGGGGGGGCAGGGGCAGGAGAAATGTCATCCATCTTCTCACCATCAAGCTGGAAGCTCTGAAAGTCTTTGGCCAAGTCATCTAGTTCACCTGGTGCTAGCTGTAGGGTCTCCTGGTTGTCCCCACCAAAGCCCAAGCTCTCAATGACTGGAATCGGCACTTCCTGGGCCTGGTCCAAGGAGTTCCTGGCTCTCCTCAGCTGTTTGTATAGTGGGCGGGATTATGTGGCCAAAAAAGGTAAACACGGTGTTTTGTCAAAATCTGCGCAAGGTTTCCCAACAAGTATATACGTTGTGGTAAAACTTAAAAAAAAACAGGTTGTGGGGACCAAAAACAAATTTATTATATAACATGTTTTGATGTAAAAAAAATGCATCAAACTATAGTCATTGCATAAGTTTCTCAGCACAGTTCTTCTTCTTTGTGAGCGCTAGCTGAGCCTTGAGCTGTTTGAGCTTCTCTTGATAGCTTGCGATGGTAGCTGCTTCAGGGTCCATGGGTTCGGAAATCACACTTTTCTTGGGGGTGGTGTCATCATCACTGATCATGACGATGGCGTGCTTGTCAATCACTCCACCTTCATCGCTTGTCATCATCTTCTCATCTCCCAAAGTCATGTTCACTTCAGGGCTTTCGGGCTGGGAACAAGGGATCTCATCATCAAAAATCGATGTTGGCAATGGATCATCATGCATGTGCGGTGAAGATTTGGCTACATCACCGGGCAATAGTGAACCAAGGGCATCAGCACCATCAACCTGTGAGTCTGGGACCTCACCTGTGGGTTGGAAAGCACTGTCATCATCATCATCATCATCATCATCATCTGAATCCTCATCCCCAACCACCATCTCCTCGTCATCCTCCTCGTCCTGAGTGTCGTTCATCTCCACGTCTGGCAAAGGTTCCTGTTGGAAAAGTGGAAGGGTCTTGGTTTGGGAGATGAAAAAACATGAGGTGAACATATTTTACTTTAAACTACAAACTTGTGTTTTGTTTTCATCCCTTAAAATGAGCTGTAACATGTTGTAACATATCGTAACACATTGTGAATTGTAGCATGTTGTAACATATCGCAAAATATTTCCCCAGGTTCTCCTGCCCAGACGGATCAAATACCAGAGCCATCAATCGTCGAAACAATTTGGATCGGCAAAGTTGGTCTCTTTGCAATTTCCGTTTGATGAGCACCGTAAATTTCTTTGCCAATTTGGCCTCTAGCTTCAACAACTTGGCGGTGGGGGGAGGCACCATCATCTTCTCATAGAACTTGACCATCCTAGCCAGTAAAAGGGGATGCCCCACAAAAACAGTTAACATACAACAAAACAAAAAACAATACAAACAAATGAAACAAATAAAACTTGAACTGCTCAACCAAAGTATGTTGAACAAAATGTAGAAATGCAGCAAAAAGTCTGCGTTTTGATGGCTGGGATTCTGAGCTGTCCCACATTCCCATCCTTGTCTAGAAGACGTTTGGCTAATGGCTCGAGGACATGGAAATTCCTTTCACCACAGCTCACCGTGATCTCAACATCATTGGATCTAGCAGCAGGGGCAAAAAGAGATCCCTTAATCCTTACATACTCCCTGACATACTCCGATGCTTCCCACTCTGCACCCACACCGTCAAGGGATATCGCCATGGTTCACCCTGTGTCAACACTGAATACTCTTGAGCCAAGAAACCTTACGCATGCTGGTAGTAAACCCCATGGGAATGACAAAAAATGCAAACCTTTAATTAATGATGATGGCTTATCATAATTTGCACCCCTTTATATACTGATTTTTTGCAATTTCTATACGATACAAGCTTTCAGGGTGAGTTGGTTTATCAGCACCTTCTGTTGACAGACATTTCTATCATCCTGCCGTACTACTGTAGTAGAACCCCAAGATAATTGAAGCAACCCTGGCCAATTGTAATGATCTAACCGCAAAAATATCCCAACATATATCTCTAAAGAGCCCCAAAAGATGGACATGACCCAATAGATGTTTGATTTAGAACAAGTTTGCTTTGATGATATAAGCCATTGTTTCAAGTACCGGAAACTTACTTGGTTTGGCTTAAAAATCATGTTACATTGGCTTTACCCCATTGACCTCATCTTCCACCAACATCGGAGCTGGCCTCAAAAGCTGAGGCCCCAGACGTGCTCTCAAGAGCTTGTCCACCGTGGGAAAAAAGATTGCTCTGCCGTTGGCTGGGCCATGGGATCTGGAAAGATCTTGGAATATACAGTAGCTGGGCCTATAGCTGATTCATAGTTCATGCCCAATGGGATAAGTTCTGGCATTACCTCTGTTATGTTACTCTTATGGGTATATTCCGGATTCCAGACCCATGCCATTGGCCAAGGAATTGGTTCGGGCCACATCTGATGGTGCCCCACAAGTTCAGGGGATAAACCCTATAAGGTATAGAATCATTAAGGAATTCTTGGAACACACAACAAATGGTTTTATGAGGGATGTAATCCACATTCATGTACACAGATAAACCACCAGAATGACCAAGAGGGAACCCTCTTAACAAGTACTATGTTAAGAATACGCCCCTTTGCAGAAATACGGCCGTTTGGTAAATTTACAGGTTTTTTAATGAAGGGATGTAAAGTTGATACGGCCTCTAAATTTGAAGGACATTTAGGCCCCAGGTATATATATAACAAGTGAATTGTTGGTCAAAATCCACACAGCCAGTGTCACACAGCCATTTTTTGGGGCCACCTCCACCTGTGAGCTTGGGCCCACCTTGCCGCACCAGAAATGGTTACCTTTCATGGCCCAGGACCGACCAAAGAGACGGCTCTCACCCTGGACAAGGCGGTCATGTGCGGATTGCATCACCTCAAATGATGGCAAATTGGAGGAGCAAAAATTGGGATTCAACCCAAAACAACCAAGGATTTACCTTGTATCTCCCCCTGTTGGTGGTGAAATGGTGGTGAAGGTCGCAAAACGTCATGTTTTATGAGGATGCCACTACCAAACGCTGGGGTACTGGTCGCTAACCTACAAGAAATAGGAATCAAGGAACATGGGGACATGGGGATAAGAGCCAAAAACCAGTACCCTCTGGTTATGACTAACAGTTCGCCATGGTTTTTCGATGGCCCTAATCGAAATAGATGGTGAACAACTGGGTTTAGCTAGCTATAAAATGGCTGGATCTTTCCATGGCGAACTGGTTTACAAATAACCAGATGGTAACTAGAAATGGGGTTCTATGAACCCGAGTGACCATGACAGGTCATATGATGTCTCTTCGGGTTTGGAAAACCAGGAAACAACTCCCAATCTGATCTCCTGTCTCGGTTCGGGGAGATCAGACTCCATCATTTTTTTTGTTTTTTGGGGACATTTTGGGAACAATCGTCAGAAAATGGAAATATTTGGGAAATGTATTGGAGCAATAGCTATGGCAATATCATCTACTGAAATCGCCCAAAACTTCGGTCTTGCTAAGCTACCAGGGATTCATGCCATGTTTCACCATTTTTCGACAGTTTTTGTATTTGACACCTGTCCTGGAATCACTCGAATCCTGGATCTCTCAGGGTTGGCCACAGCAGTTTGTGGGATAATCTTTGACTCTCAAAGCGCATCTCTTAAATCTTAGAAGTTGTGTATATATATATATGTAAATATCAAAATGTATAAACATGTATAAATATATAAATATAAGTATAATATACACACACACACCCACTCTCAAGCTTCCCCAAGAACTCCCCTGGCAGTTGCTGATTCTGCTGTCGCCACCTGCCATGAAGCTTCACGAACACATCGCATCCTGCGTGGAGCTGTCGAAAAACAAATTCTCCGCCGATGCGGGGGACGAGGAAGGCGCGCTCAATGGAGCTCAATGGGAGCTCAATGGACTCAATGGACCAAAGAAAACATCCAGTCCTTGGTATATAACGATGGTATAATGGTATATGAAAGAACAATGGTATAATGTAATGATGGTATAATGATGGTATATTAGATGGTATAATGATGGTATAATGGTATATGAAAGAACAATGGTATAATGTAA
>Ga0126342_10004787_pt1 | contig 23282 bp, 24 predicted proteins | sample Cyp1metagenome_FD_92528 | JGI IMG/M metagenome (GOLD analysis project Ga0126342, IMG submission 92528) | Coral microbial communities from Lord Howe Island, Old Settlement Bay, Australia - Cyphastrea 1 metagenome | ecosystem: Host-associated > Invertebrates > Cnidaria > Coral ...
ATAAATATATATATATATATAATATATATAATATAATATATATAATATATATATAATATAATATAATATAATATATAATATATAAAATTTAATATATAATATATAATATATATAATATACATAATATATATAATATATAATATATAATATATATAATATATATATATAATATAATATAATATATAATATATATAATATAATATATATAATATAATATAATATATAATATATATAATATAATATATATAATATAATATATATAATATAATATATAATATATAGAATATAATATATATAATATATATAAAATATGTAATATATATAATAGTCAATTGGGCGAAGCCTTGAAGACTCAGATGGACCATGAAGCCGAAACAGAACTGGGTACATGTACATGTATAGTTCGTGGGTCAACTATTTACTTAATATCAACAGCTAGAAGTTGTGGCTTACGCCAGTTTGGCTGGTCAATTTCCCCAGGTCGGCTGAATCCAAACTTTCGTCGGTCAAATCCCAGTTTTGAGTGATTAAATGACAATTTGTATCCGTTAAATCACAAGTTTCATTGGTTAAATATGGTTCAACATCCCAATTATTATTAGTTAAATGCAACTTGTCATTGGTTAGATGCACATCTTCTTTGGTTTTAACATCCCAATTTTGATTGATAAAATCCAATTTTCAGTGGTGTGACGTCCCAGTTTAGATGGGTTAAATCACAATTTTGCTCGCTTAAATTCTGCAATTTTGCTTGGTGAAATCTCAATCTTGCTTGGTTAAAGGTTCTCTCTGGAATCTTACTTTTTATTGGTGACATTCCCCAAGTTATCCCAAGTTCACATCTTTACCCAGGAAAGCACGCCATCCAAGGTGCTCTGCTGATCTCAGCTTCTCCAACAGATCTCCCAGGCTTCGTAGCGCCGTCAGCAAAACCTCCAAGCGTCCCACCAGCCACAGGCAGCTGCCGCGATCGCGGTCGAAGGCTTCACCTGGGGGCTGATCGGGCGATTGGTGGTGCCCCAAGGTGACCCGCTTGAGGTTTGGCAAGGTGGAACCCAACCAAAATCATGAAACAATAGGACTATGATGATTTAACCAAGAAGTTAGTAGTGTTTTCATGGGATTTCTAGCTGATTTATGTCAGCTAAATTGGGGAACCTAACTCCAATCTCACTGGGGTTTATGATACATATATCCAACTAGTTAATGGGGGATAATGTTTTTGTTTAACCAACTTAAAAACTGGGAGGGGCATCATCTTGTATGACATGGTTTGAATGGTGTGTTGTTATTGGTGAAGTCTCTGTTTCTTGCTGATCAAGATTTAAACATCATGACAATTTGCTGAAAATCCTCTGTTTGCTTTATGTCTGAACTTGGCCAACATTTGCCAACAATAGCAAGCAAGTTGCCGGCTCTTTCGGGGGACACTCAACAAGAATGGTGGGTTAAAAATCCGCAGTCGCTTTGCCAACCGAGGACTGCCCCCGGGCCCCTGTGGACCCTAAGAGGATGTAGGAGGATGCTGGCTTATATCACCATGAACACAGACTTTTACCCTCTGGTAATGACTAACATGAACGTCACAATTCAAAATAGTCAAAACATGTCAAAATTAGTTAAAATCATTTGTAAAGGTGCCATTTTCCATAGTTGTCTTCAATGATCAAAGGGTGTTCGCAACAAAAATCTGGTTTGCGGAACCGCTTCCGCTGCATCTAAGTGGGTGGCTTCGCACCCACTAAAGCCTGGTTGCCTGGCTGCTATCAAGCTAGTGAAATGCTTTGATGGTTCGGTTGGTTATCTAATCTATTCTAGTTTTATCTGTTATATCTGTTTATCAAGCTATCAGGCAATCAATCTGTCCATGTATCCATCCATCCAATCTCATCTAGTCTAATCTACATCTTGGATGTCTATCTGTTTATCTATCAATCTATCATTCATAAATATGTGCATCTAAGACTATATGTATACAACTGGTTGGTGGTTTTAACCATCTTGAAATATATGAGTTCGTCAATGGGAAGGATTATCCCATCTATTATGGAAACATAAATATGATGTTCCAAGCCACCAACCAGATATCTCATCAACCATTATTAACCACCATTAACCATCATTAACCACCATTATCCACCATTAACCACTATAATAATAGATATACCAAGCATAATTTAATGGGTTCTATTTGCACATGGCTATCCCTTGGCCCCCGCCACCGAGAGCCGAGCTTCCAGCCAGGATTGCCAAGACCTTTGCGAAGATCTTGGCATCGTCCCCAACGAGGGCCACGTCCTGCAAGCTCCTGGTGGTATACCACGGTATCCCCCCTGGTGTACCATGACTGCTTGATGGTTTTAACCATCTTGACACATATGAAAGTCCAGTTGGGATGATGAAATTCCCAATTAATATGGACAAATAATCCAAATGTTCCAAACCACCAACCAGATGATAATACTGTTCCTGGTGGATATTACCCCATTTCAAATGGTAATCCCAATTCTAATGGTAAATTTCTACCATGACAAATACCCTGTTTTAAAGTGGGAGATTACTTTTCTGTATTTAAACCAGTGTTTTAAAGTGGGATTTTACTTTTCTGTCTTTGATGCTGCTAAATAATTATATATATATGGTGGTTGATCTAAATTCCTTTATCTACAAACGGTCATTCTTCGCGAATAAAACAATCACTTTCGCGAATCCCATGTTATTTTTGCGGTCAATTTCGTCCCCCCAAAAAATACTTTCGCTAACTCAGAAAAAACTGTTCCGGGGTCTCATGTTGGAACCCTGGCCTTTAAATCGCCAGTCATATATATATATACGTATATATAGATATACACAGGGAAGCTGTGGAAAACGGCCTATCTATTTTGATGATTTAGCTAATCAACATGGCGATTTTCCATGGCAAACCCTTAGTTATTAAAGAGTATGGCCTGCAAAAAATGGGCTTACCCTTGGGTAATTTAACATGGCGTTGAAAAAATCACCATCATTGATAGATAATTAGATAATCATCCATAAACTGGTCATTTTCCATAGCTATGTCAATTTACCAGAGGGTAGCAACAAAAATGGCCAACCTTCTTGGCCGGTGGCTTGAGCCACTGCTTTTTTCAAAATATGCGACAAATATCCTGGGATCGTAATCCCAGGAATCCAGGAAGGAGAATGCAACATATGTCAAACCAACAACCGGTAGTCATTCCATTGCTCCCTATTATACCCGCACTATATCCCATGAATGCACAAATATGCCCAATAGTTATTGCCATTCCATCCCAGTTTGGATACTCTGCAAATAAAGCTAAGGCTAGGGGGATATGGTTTGATATTCCTCCATTTACGGCCGGGAAAATAAAAACATGTACCAAGGGCCGTGGCTGTGGTTGCGCCACCTTTACCTTAGGGGGGCGATAAACATGGATGAACGATAATAATGGGAAAATACGTAAGGAAAACGCCTGACAACGATGTATGATCAAGTTGTTGGTCCACCCATCTCAAAAATGCACCAAACAATTTTGATCATTATCGCAGGTAGGATGGGAGATCAGTAAACGAACAGAATTGTATAGATCATATAGATGTTTGAAACTTTGAAACCATATCTAAACAATGGTTGGTGGTTCATATGTCCATACCTTTGGGTGGATATGAATTAGCACTACCTGCAGTCCTGCAGTTCAAGTTGAGCAGGCGAATGCTGTAGTCTGTCATCCCTCGAGCTGGGAATTCACGCTTGTACATGCGCAAGGCAATGAGGTTTGGGAAGAGCGGGAGGACTAGCGCCTGGTTTGTGGCATGTTGTGGCAGGGTTGCCAGCCAATATCAATCGCAAGTTTGACCCCAGGACATCCTCCTCTTTCCTTTACATGGTCACAGTATCAAAGGTGATGGGAACCAACAGACTTGAAAGGGAGCCTTTTGTCCAATATCAAAAACTGGTTTTGTCGAGGTGACGGTTGGAATTGAATCCTCAGAATGAAAACAGTACAAAGATCAACGGTTGACATGCTCAATCCAACCCCAAAATCACCCATCATAGTTCGATGTAACCTGAATGGACCAAATCCGAGTCGTAGAAATCGATGATTTATTCCATCCATCATTTTCCCATGAAATTCTTAGGACTCTTCCTCGTCCTCATATTAAATTACCAGAAGGTACCCTCCGGCAATCAAACGTGGCTTGCTGGAAAATCCACCATTTCGTTCGTTGATTTCCCCAGCTAGAAACTTCCATTTAGTTCGGGAATTTCCCAGCTAGCCATGTTTGATTACCAGAGGGTACTGCAAATCTATTGAAATTCTATTCCTATCCCACTCTTATCCCTAGGAAACCATATAAAACCATATATAAAACCATACAAAAAGTAAGATTGAACCACTAGCATTAATCCTCCATGTTTGATGACACCGTTGCGGGTACTCCCTACTGTTGGGACGAAACTGGCGACCGCTGCCTGGCCATCCACCTGCAAACTGAGCTCCAGAGTCTCCAGTGAACTTCCCATGGACCTGGATGGCTTCAACCCGCACCCATCGGATGACTTTTTTTAAATCACCAGCCGCCATCAGATTAGGAAGATCATGGGGAATATCACCAATATATGAGGGATATATATATATATATATATATATATGTGATGATATGTGATGATATATGATGATATATGATGATATATGATGATATATGATGATATATGATGATATATGATGATATCTGGCTAAGTCATTATCATTCACCAAGCTAGAAATAACTGAAATAAGGCTGTTTGGGGATGATTCCCTTTTATGCCGGGGTTTGTTGGACATGTCCCATTCATCTGAGTCTGAGAACCCAACGGCTGAGTCTTTGGGGACAAGTGCTTGCTGCAGTGTGACTGGTAGGAAGGGACATTGAGTATGAGCCAAATGATTCTTCCGCCACCCCCCAAAACCTATCCATCAATCCATCTATAGTATTTAAGGATCCAAGAGGCTGGAACAATCTCTAGTATAAACCACCCACATGACCAACATATACCAAAATTATCTAAATGCTGTCATAATGTACTGTACCTGCATGGCCATCAACCAGGGTAGCATTTCTCAACTGCTGTCCTGCCAATGGTCTTCTCAAAGTAAAGATGTTGCCATCGTCCGGAAAATAAATGAACATGGTGACATAGTATACTATATATATATACAGAGATGCAGTATATAGTCATAGGACATGCGTCAAATTTACTGTTTTATAGAATCGTTCCATACAACGGAACACCTGTCATAGGTTTGTGGATGATTCAGGGGCCACCCCAAGGCTGAGTTCTTCCCCCATGGTTATCTCTTGGGCCTGACATGGACATGAATCATTCCGACTTTGCAACGGAGATTCTGGAAAATCCGTACAACTAATAAACCCATAAAAACCACCAAAAGAAACAACAATTGACCATTGAACCACCTCTAAAACCATCAATGACCGCCATTAAAACTCTTAAGAGGTGTAAGCATACCATTAAACACCCAACTGCCATTAAAAACCATTGAACAACATTAAAGAACCGGCCATAACCGGCCCGGCCCAGGAACTCGTAGTATTCCCGATTTCGCATCATCGCCTCCAGCACTTCTCCCAGTTGACCGTGAAGATCCAAATGTACCAGGCATGGAATGTTGGGATCATCCCTCCTGGAGGCTCCCGAGACACCAGGGCCCTGCTTGTTGGTCAAATTAGAATAGCATGGGTACTAATTGCTGTACCATTGAACAACCATGTTGTTTTACTCTTTTTATCTCTTTTCTCTTTTTCGTCTTTTGTCTCTTTTTCTCCCTGTCTGTCTATCTGAGTCTATCTTTCTATCTTTCTATCTCTATCTCTATCTCTCTATCTCTCTCTCTCTCTGTATATATGATCTTCATCGGTAAAAAAATACCATGAACTCAATAACATCACCATTGTAGCAACCCTAAATTATGATATTTTCTTACTGTAGATGTGATCTTTGACCATCCATTTCGTCCATCAGCTCCACCCCCTCCTGGACGTCAGGAATTCCACTAACAGCGCGGTGATGGCTCTAGGCATGCCGGACCCCCAGTCGGTGACTGTCAGACCAATCTCCTCCGGTGACGTTGATCCGAAGTCTTGGTGAAAATGACTCGCGCGATACAAATTCCACATGCAGAACTGTACACATAATATCCCAAGAAAGCCTAGAATGTGAGTCCTATAATGTGAGTTCTATACACATTCTATAATATCCCAAGAAACCTCATTTGCGAATGGATCTAGAAGTGAGTCCTGGTTTATGCCTAGACCAGGAAGTGAAACCAAAAGTGAAACCAAAACCATCTTCAAAATCACCCGCTCCTGGTAAAATGTCCTGCCAAAGAGGCCAAAATCCTCTCGCAAATTTTGGATGTAGGATTCTCTCAAAGAATCCTGGAGGGCCCCTGAAAGATTTTCATCAGAACACCTTCCCAAGCTTTCTGAGCAGCCAATTCTTTCTCAGAAAGTTAGGTTGGCCAAACCAAGATGGGTGAAAACAATTAAACATGAGAGAAACCATTAATATCCCACTAACCATCAATTAACAACTGCTTTGTTTCAAACATCACAGAAACGAACACTTCTAAAAAAACTGATGGCTGAAAACACCAACCAGAATCGCAGGAAATCTCGTTCACTAGCTTCGCATCAATGGAGATGGACCTTTTTTCGCTTTGCCGAAATGCCATTTGCAACGGGCCATGTGCATCCACCGTGGCATTGGACGGCAACCAACGCCCATCTTGCAGAATGTCAATGCGCCACCTGGTTTGGCCACATGGATGTGTATGTAAATATCAATGGTGACACATGGCCCAAAAAACATCAATGTCAAATGTGTGTTTGTCCAGAAACCGGGTATAGCTCAAAATCGGATAACTTGCCATGTTGGAATTTTGTTTCAGAATCTTCGGACAAACCCAACTCTTAGGAATCCCAATTAGACACAAGATGCATGTTCATATATCATCTTTGATGCATCATTTCCCTTGTTGATGGCTAATTCCGAAAATTTGATGCTTAATTCCCGTATCTCAGATAAACCCACATGGTTTTCCGCCCACCAGCACCAAGCGACGCTGGCCGCTGATGCTCCTCCGCCAGTTGTCGCTTCAGTGTTGACACCGCTCCGATGCTGGTCGCAGGTGCCATCGGATCCATCGTGCCAGGTGCCATGGCTGCGCTGAGTTGCTGTGTTTCTTCCATAAGGGATAGGATTCATATGACTATTTTGATGGTTTATGGGGACTATAAAGGCAATTTTCATGGGGGTCTCTCTCAGCTGTTAATGTTGGCAGGCAATAAATGGAGGGAAATCATCCACAAATCAAGGTTAATAGCTGGGAAAATCATCTATACAGGAGAAAATCATGAATAAGTTATAAATTCACACAATAAACCTACCTTTTGAAGTTTTGGGGATGGTTTGTACCCACCCATAAAAATGGTAATTCACCTTTTTGGGGATGGTTTACCACATTAAGGGAATAGTATAGGAATGGGGGTCCCATCATTGGGGGTCCCTATAAATTCCATTACCTTCTTTGGCAAATGTATGGCAAATTTATGGACGTATGATATGTATGGATGAAGTTTCTTGAACATCTCTTGGGTGAGTTGCAAGCCTGGAGGATATATAAGGAAAAACCGAAAGATCTTGGATGATGTTTGGGGCACAATTTGCAACTGGTTGGTGGTTTCAACCCCTCTGAAAATTATGACAGTCAATAGGAAGGATTATCCCATATATTATGGAAAAAATAAAAAATGTTCCAAACCACCAACCAGACATGCTCTTTGTTGATGGAAAGGCGATGTTGTAATCCTATGAAGCAAATTTGGGCATTGGCATTCAACTGGAGAATGGTACGGGCCTCGTATTGTCACTTCATCGGTGGTTGGGGGGAGACCTGGGGTGAACTACCAAATAAGGATACATGGGGGCACCCCAACATTGCCATGCATGCCATTTAGATAAGGCAAATGGTGATGAAGCACTGGATTATGAAGTACCCTACTTACCCTACTGGATTACCTGGTGCAAACCACGCCACTTCCTAACTGGGGAAAAACAATGTCCATGTTCAACCTCAACCTAGGATTTCAATCTTTGGTTTCCATTTTAGGTAGTGCTTTCACAGAGATTTCAGTTATCCACAACTATGGATCAAAACCAAGTCATCTCTGGAATCAAAACACGGCTTGCCAGAAAACTCACCGGCTATAGTTCGTGGATCTTGCATTTTCCTATCCTTTCCCCGGATTTTCCCAATATAGCTGGCAAATCCATGAATAGATGATATTCATCTGGTTGGTGGTTTTAACAATCTTGAAAAATATTAGTCAATGGGAAAGACTATCCATATATTCTGGAAAATAAACTTCATGTTCGAAACCACCAACCAGTCATTGTTTTTCCATGATTTTCCCATAATTTTCCCATTAAAACACTCGATTTATAGCTGATTTTCCGTGGGGAACTCGGAGCATCTCGGCCCCCGATCTCCGACGATCTCAAAGCGGGGATCCACGTCCACGGTGGTGACCGCCTCTGCCGTTCGCCACACCGAGGGATTTCATATCCAGCATTCATACAGTGGATTTCATGGGATCTAATGAAATTTCATGGGTTTTCATAGGATTTCATGAAACTATGCTTCAAATGGGATGGAGTATGATTTAGCCATTAAAAACTGCAGACAAAAAAATGGTTTTTCAACATCAAGCATAGGGATTGAAGCATCAAACATTGGGATTGAAGTCTGATTTAACTATTGAATGAAAATGGATGAACATGGTGATTTAAATGATAAGGATATGATGTGGGTGGGAGATATAATATATATAATGGAAGTAATCTAAGAATCTCATCCTCCGATCACAATCCCATCCTCCTCCGAATTTGGGTCGCATTTCCCCTCCGGGGGTGGGTATTGTGATCGGAGGATGGGATTGTTAGATCACCTTCATTATGAACGCATATGACATAAATAAGCAAATATATTAAATGTAGTATCATGATATATATATATTAATGTATATATATATATCATAATATACACATGTCTAATCAGGTCTCTCTTTCATTCTCCTTATATCTCCCTCAATCACCTCCAGGAATTTGGAGGCGCCCCCACAGGACCACCCTTTGCCCTGCACAAATGCCCTTTGATTTTCCAACCTACGCCGCAGTCCTACTCGTGGCTTTGCCAGCCAGGGCTCAAACAGCGTGTCCACAGCAGGTCTTGCTGCTGGTATACCAAGTATGATACTGGTTGGTGGTTTCAGCACCTCTGAAAAATATTAGGCAGTTGGGATCATTATTCCCAATATATGGAAAAACAAAAAATGTTCCAAACCACCAACCAGGATATGTCGTGATACATGCAAACCACCGAACGGGGCACGCAGACTGTGCACATCTGACACTATCGTCTCCCCAAATGGAAATCATGTGCGCGGTGTGCGTATTTGCCACCGCCGTCGGTGCAGCATTCTTTGGCATCTCACCTTAAATGAATGCCCTGGACAATGCACTGATGGTGGCGGACAGCATTGCTCCTACAAGGTTTCAGTATAGTTTCAGTTCTGGGGCACCAAAACCAGACCAAAATAGACGGCAAAATAGCTAGTTGGAACCAAACAGTTGGATGAATTATTTCCAACACATGGATGTAATCAGTCACAAGGATTTCGCCAAAATCAATTCAGGACATGTATGATGAAATGTAATGCAAACAGTTCAAAACTGAAAATTCCATCCCATACATACATTTGCATCCATGTAAGAAAAAAACAAAAAGCTACTCATTGCAAGGTATTCAAAACCATACCCAAACAAGGGATTTCTGGATCTTTCTGGCAACGCGTTTGCCACATTAACTAGGTGAATTTGGCTATATAACACAATCCATTCTTCCTATAAATCTCTAAATCTCCCCTAAATAAAAAACATCACCCCAGATTGTTCGTTTTGCGACATTTCATGCTGGTCAATTTGATTTTTAATTGCACCCCTTTGGAAAGCAATTTAAACATCAAGGTCCCATTTGAGGGTTTCATCCCCTAATAATAAAAACTAGTTGGGGATGTTTTTAAATTGGGGTCCACTTTTTAAAATGAGACGTGAGCGTCACCAGCGTTGGAAAAAACCTACAAAAAAACACTTTCTTGGGACCAATAGTTCTCACTTCCAATCAAATGCATTTTATTGAATGCTTGGTTCCTTTAATGAAATGTAGCCTTACTGCAAAGGAGAATCCTTCAGTGCAGCAACAATTCTTGTGAAATAACGTGAAACCCTGGAAAAATGCATTCTTCAGTAGAGGTGGCAGTCATGCTGGAAGAAGGTGTAGCATCATGTCAAAAGACAATGTATACAGCAATGCTTTTATAAAGAAATAATTCCATTTTAAACATGCAATATTCATTGAATCTTCAGTTGAAAGGCAAGAATTTGTTGTCTACAGGTCTAACAATGTATATCGGCTAGCCCGGAATACCAATTCCACTTCATGTCGGACTCTCTGGCCGGCACTCTGTTGTAAAACAATTGGGAATTCAATTCCAGGGGTGAACCTCGCCTATCCAAATGCCACAAAACCAAGTGCCAAATTAGGCATTTTGACGCATTCCCAAAAAACCCAGCGCTCACAGCGCTCTTCTCTGTTAAAAATCAACAATGTTAGTTTTTTTTAATTAAGGTTTTAAATCTAACTGTACTACCAAGTCTGTTGGTTGAATCCCCATTTTGCTGGGTTTATCCACATATATTCCCCTTGTGTCGGAAAAAAATACATTTTTTAACAAACCTTTTACAACCAACCAACATTGACCCGTCGGTTTGGGGGAAGGCAACGTTGAAAAAACAGGAAACAACCATCAAATAGTCTTTTTGATAATAAATGGTTGACAATGGTTAATAATGATTAATGATGGCACAACTTTTTAACAATAACTTTTCACCAGTCCTATACCGTTCCTATTGGATTCTTTCTGCCAGGGCAACTTTTCATCGGTAATGAGTGCTACCATATTAACCACTACTAAAAATCATTATAATTATACAATAACTACTAACCATGTTGACCATTCCTATTCGTTAATGAACCATTCCATTAATAACCATTGTTAATAACCATCGTTAGTACCATTGTTCTGGGGAAATTGTATTAATTCACTAACCTGAAAGAACGTGAAATAATTCACCTTGCTAACCATTCTGCCAATGAGGTCGCAACGAGGTCGGTATAATTTACCCAGATTGTTGTTTTTTTTCCCATGAATAACTACTAGAGTAGCCATTGCAGTTCAACTTTCTACCGTTCCCTGTCCTACGACGTACATCTGCTTCATCACCATCTCCTGCGTCAACTTCACATCTCGAACGTAGAAACCCGCAGAACTGTCCTGGACGACCAGGCGTCCCCAGTGGCCATCCCCAAAGCTACTGAGACCATTGGCATACTGAATCCCAAATCCCCATTAATATCATTTACCCTCTGGTAAACAAACATAGCTATTGAACATGGCCATTTATAGTTGATTTACCCATTAAAAATGGTGATTTTCCATAGTTATGTTAGTTTACCAGAGGGTAATATCATTTAATATCCCCATAAATACTAGGTCGATGATATTCGATGATCACATCATAACGGATGACCCCTCAAAGATGATCGAAATGCAGTTGGATCGTCGAGGAGTTTTTTGCGGATGACCTCTGACTCAGTCGCCATCCATTGGATGTTTTTCTTGATGGAAGTCCAAAAAATGATGATTTGGGGGTACTCCCACTTTAGGGAACTCCAGATACACATTGGAACACGTAAGGCTAACTCCTCATTTTTTCAAGTCAAGAAGAAAAGGACATGGTGGAATTGGGCCTGACCGCTGGTTTTGTCACGACAAAAATAACACGGCACCCTCAGGTTGCATGCTTCTCGGGCAGGTTGAATCTCATGCGCGACAATAATGTCTGTCCCAATCTCTCCAGCCTGTGGCTGGTTTCCCATAGATTTATCATGATGATTCTCTCCCAAAAAGTGAATGGATTTCCCTACCAAGTTGCTCATAGGTTGTATCATCCGTGGACAAATAAACATAGGGGTTCGTCATCCCAAATATGGTTGAACACAATCTATAGTTCAAACCACGAACCAGGAGTTTTTAGGGCAGAATGAAGGTTATCTTGCCCTTGATGATTTCGGATTCCTCAAAGGCGACCTTCCAATTTGGTCTATCGAGTGGTCTTTGCCATTTCGTTCACATGTTGGATCAGTTGGGTGTCAACCCCCGCCTTTCACCATAAAGGTGGTGCCCCCGAATTATGTTTTTTGTTTTTTTGGTTTATAATCCCCATGGACTAGTTCGATATATCATAAACCTTATATAGTGAAATTGGAGATATCAATCAACTTAGCGATTCCCAACTTGGGCACCACTTGAGTTGGATCCCCATCCCATTAGGAAAAACCCAGTAGATGTTTTAATCCCATGACAAAATCAACATGTTTGATGTTTAAATCACCAGGGGGAATAGTAGTATGTCCATAATATCCAATTACACACATCATATTTTTCTGGTTTGAATCCAATTTTCCATATTTGAATCACCATCTTTGATGGTTAAAACGTGAATCTCCACAACTTGCTGCATAGATATCCCAAAGATTTACCATCAACCGAGGCATAGTACCGCATGCCTTGTTGATGATTTCCACAGGTTTACCCTATGCCGGGGCTCCGTGATGTATCGGACCAGGTATTGCCGCTCCTGGTCGGTCGATTCCTGACGAAGGCGAAGGATACCCCTGAGGTTGGTGGGAACGCTTGCAGTACAGCGCATAATATGTATATATTTGTAATGATATGTGTGCATATCATGTTTATTCGTATATATGCATATATATATATAAATGTGTGTGTTGTGAATTTGTAATTGAATATATACCAAGACCCTCCAATGATACATTTATTTGTGTATCGATTTGATTTTGCTCGTGCTGTGGATTTTCGCTCGTTTGCAAAAAACTGCTCTTTTGCAGAAAAAATGCTCGAGGGGGTTCATTCCTTCCCCATTGTCAGTTGGATTTGTTACAGCTTTTGAATTTGCGGCCTTTTGCACTTTTTTTTGGATATTTGCGTTTTTTTTGCGCAAATTTTCGTTCGAACTAGTGTCGCATCAAAGCAAACAATTCCTGTTTTCAGTCGAGCTCGGGTAGCCAAGAGAAAATAGGTCGAACTCAGGAAAATTGTTCGGGTCAGAAATTCGCGAAAGTGTATCGAGTTGTCGGTTTCTGTATCGAATGACCATAGGGGCAACAAAAAGTGCTACGTTGGAAGGTCCTGGTAGATATATCAAATACATATATATATATAAATAAATAAATAAACGTGTAATATATAAGCAAACGTATACGTATACAAATATGTATGTGTGATAAAACCTGTATTGGTCACCATGTGCTGTGAACATACTGATAGCTACATATTGTATATACATACGCCAATGTAAATCACACACAGTGCAAATCTACATGCATAATTAAACCTACTGCTGCAAATGCATCACTCAAATGTGTGCAGGCCAAGATAAAACAACACACCCATATACATATAATATGTATGTACGTACGTGCGTATGTAGGCACGTAGGCATGTAGGTATGTAGGAATGCAGGAATGCAGGAATGCAGGAATGCAGGAATGCAGAAATGCAGAAATGCAGGAATGCAGACATGCAGGAATGCAGGAATGCAGGAATGTAGGAATGTAGGAATGTAGGAATGTAGGAATGTAGGAATGTAGGAATGCAGGAATGCAGGAATGTAGGAATGTAGGAATGTAGGGATGTAGGAATGTAGGAATGTAGGAATGTAGCAATGTAGGAATGTAGGTAGGTAGGTAGGTAGGCAGGCAGGCAGGTAGGTAGGTAGGTATGTATGTACACATCTAAGCACCTTTGCAAATAATACTTGTAATATATGTAAGTGTAAATGTATGTATGTATGTAAATATATTTATATTAAAATAGAAGTATACGTTAGATATAGATAGATAGATAGATAGATAGATATATGTATATAGATATATATATATATATGCATATCTGAATGTATGTACGCGCGTATGCATTTACATACACATACACATACATATGTACATATACATGTACCTATGCATGTACATCTGCAACTTCATTGTAGATTACCATTTTAGGCTACTGCGGCGTATGGCAAAGCCTACCTTTCATGGAAAGAAAGGTAGTCCATAAGCAAAGCACATCCATCTTTTGGGTCAATCAGGGTCATCAGAGTCAGCTGACCCTGTTGTTGAACTGAAGATGTCAACAATACGAAGCAAAGGTACCGACAACAAGCAACAAACAGTTCAATATGCTCGCAAGAGCCAAGAACTAAGCAGGTGCACATGCATATGCTTTATAGAACTGTGTAGAAAATCAAGACACTGATTGTACATGAACACAAAAACTCGCATGCATACAAAAAAACCATCAAATGTATGTATGCACATATAAATAAATAAATATTATATATATGTGTATGCAAACATATTCATGCATAAGCACACACTGGTTTGGTTTTAAGAATTGCAGCTGGTTCCAAACGTCGAATCACGCGTAGTTTGTTCTGCAGGGTTTTAAACGTAAAAAGATTTGGTAATTCCTACCTGGTAGACCTTGTCAGGGTTGCATCCAAGTTGGAAGTTAATGACGTAGCCGAAGCATCAGCAAGACACAACTACTCCCGAAACACGGACAGGCCCATGCATCTGCATACATCATTTTTCTTTATGACGTGGGAAATCGGCAAGCCAGGTTTGAGCTTAGCCTGGAAGCTATGTCAAAGATGATGGAATTTAAAAGCAAGCACGTCTGCATGGCCAATCCAGATATCCCACTCTGTGACCTAGCTTCGTTGAACTGGGTGAGTCACAGAGTGCCCAATTCCCCTGCATAGTTGTATGGACATGCTCAGGAACACAACTGTTGGCATGTAAGCGTCGGAGTTGCGGCTGTTCTAGTAGTTGTCCACAATATCATGTAAGCCCATCGCTATATTTGCTTCCGACATACCCAAGCCAACATAGCCCTTTGCGTCAGCCTTGGTGGCCATCATAGGCTGGCATCCTGGATATCCTGGGTCTTTACGGCTTTGCCCAGTGGCCATCAGACGAACGTTTGCGGTAAAAGGTGCGCACTAGACATCACTAGACTGACATCCTGGGTTTTCTGGTTTTGCCCCGTGACCATTAGACAAGGTTTGCACGTCAAAACATGTATACGCTAGACTGACATCCCGGGTTTTCTCGGCTTTGCCCAGCGGCCATCACAGGAAGTTTAAGCGTTAAAACCTATCTACGTTAGAGTGGCAACCTGGGTTTTTGCGGCTTTGCCCAGCGGCCATCAGACGAAATTTACACATCAAGTTATCTGTGCATATCTGCGCGCTAGACTGACATCCTGGATTTTCCACCGTTGCCCAGTGGCCATCAGATGAAATTTACGCCTCAAACCATGCTGGGTCTTTTCGGCTTTGCCCAGTGGCCATCAGACGAAGTTGACACGGCGAATCATGTATATCAGACGGGGTTTACGTTACACTGGTTAAGCTGACATCTTATTGGTTTGTTGTTACAGCTTTCCCCAGCTACCAACAAAACAGAGTAAACTGCGTTGCGTGATGTGTTTTGAACAGGTTTGGCTTAAATCATGCAAATTGGGACGTCGAACGGAAATCCACATGGCTTGCTGTTGTTCTGCTTGTTCTTGTGCTGCCATTGACGGAACACAACAATCTTGCGCAACAACCCAGCAGTTTCATGGACAGAAACTCAAAGAGAAAAAGTATTCAAACTCCAAGTTGCACTGAAAAAACGAAAACAACAAAAACCACCCACGAAAAGGACAACACCGAAAAGGGAGGGTGACAAATATCAAAAAACATTAATTAAGCAAATATAGCTGCAATCTGGTTGTGACTGCATGAACGCTGCACGTGTTCTTCTGAACTGTTCTCCTTGTCTCTGACTACCTGCGGCGCTGCCTGAACTTGGTAGGCCCTTCTAGGGTTATATTTGTCTAAGCCTGCGAGCCCTTGTTTGCTTGCCTCTCAGCAGCGTTGGCAATTCGGGCCTGAACTGGGTCTCTGACCTTTCCTGTTTGCACACTACGCCTGCAACACAGAGGCATGGAGCCTCCCCGGGCTATATAAGCCGGGGCGACATGAACACACTGGACTGGTTTTAAGAATTGCAGCTGGTTCCAAACGTCGAATCGCGCGTAGTTTGTTCTGCAGGGTTTTAACGTAAAAAGATTTGGCAATTCCTACCTGGTAGACCTTGTCGGGGTTGCATCCAAGTTGGAAGGTAGTGATGTAGCCGAAGCATGAACAAGACACAACGGACAGGCCCATGCATCTGCATACATCATTTTTCTTTATGACATGGGAAATCGGCAAGCCAGGTTTGAGCTTAGCCTGGAAGCTATGTCAAAGATGATGGAATTTAAAAGCAGGCACGTCTGGATGGCCAATCCAGATATCCAACTCTGTGACCTAGCTTCGTTGAATTGGGTGAGTCACAGAGTTCCCAATTCCCCTGCAGAGTTGTATGGACATGTTCAGTCAACCATGCCTTATGTTGGAAGGGTGTACACACACACACGCACACACATATACATATATATAATATATATATATATGTATACACATTTATATCTATATACACACATTTTTATGTATCAGCACATGCAAAGCAACCCGACGCCAATACTTCCCCAAAACCAATCTTCGTGCTTCTCAAGGCAATCCCCAGAAGTTTATGTCACTGGCTATGGTGATTTACCGTTAAAGAAACGGGTGTTTGCCAAAGCTATGTTCAATTTCCAAAAGGTACTGAAAAATTGGGAATCATATGAACCCAAATTAACTAAGGATTGGGGATTTTCTACTCAAATTATACTTCAACGATCACCATCGCAGGGGTTTGGTAACCCAGGGCTGAATTTAATTGTCCAATTTTGTCACCCTGGTTCTTACGCATGCAACCACAACTGATGGTAAATTCTGGGATACCCGACAAAAATAGTTTCTAGCTGCCTTTTTTGTAATATAATTAATCATTATATACATACCGCCATTTACACATATATATATATATATATAAGTGTGAGTCGACAAATGGTCGACAAATATTCCTACTCATGGCAACAACAATAAACTGCTTCGTTTATTAAATGAGCCATGTTTTCCTAATCGACCCCAACTTCCCGAACAAAAACGCTGATGCCTCCGTGGGGATTTGGTTCACAAAGGACGGAATGGCGCGACACTTCTCCGTCAACGCGGCGCCATGGGCCGAGACCTTCAGGCTGAGGCACGACATGAAGAGCAAAGGGAACCCAGAGAACACTTCCTTGGCGGCGAAGCTGTGGAACACGTGAGAGAAGATGCGGGCACAAACGTTTTAAAAGGGATTCCACCACCCAAGAATTGGGAACTAGTTGAGTATAGTTGGGTATAGTTGGATTCAGTGTGGTAATGTCGGATCTTGATTAGTATAGGGAGACCCCCCAAAATCTGAAGAGGTCTCTTGAAGGTAATACTTTGAGAGGGGCCAGGATTGGAATAGTGTGGAATAGTTAAGGATTCCAATTGGTTTCAGTTTGCTTTCAATTGATTTCAATTTACTTTCAACTGATGTTTATTCCTTTTAAACGTTAAAGAAACTAATTGAGAAGAAAAGATTGCAATGGATTGCAATTTACTTTCAATTGCTTTTCCTTTAGGGACCTTCAAGAAATCAATTGACAAGAAAGCATTTCAAGTGAAATGAGTTTACTTTCAACTGATGTTCCTTTTGAAGCCTTCAAGAAATCAGTTGATAAGAAAGGATTTCAATTGATTTCAACTCACGTTCAAGTGATTTTCCTCTTAAAGCTACATGAAATCAATTGATAAGAATCGGTTTTGAGTTTGAAAAAGGGATAACATATTTCGGTGGAATTTGGCATTCTGAGGATTCCGATGAAAGCAAGTAAGTTACCACAGGTTTACCAAAGGAAAGGTTCAAAGAATGTGTGAACATCTATACCCAAAACAGTAGGGCACAATAGAAAACCTCCACAACAAACATACCGTTGGAAATCTGAGTTGCTCATGGGCTACCCCCTTGGTTTTTTTTTGGGTGCTGTGTTTTAAATTGGGCTTTATGCCTTTTTCTTTAATTTGGCTAAATTTGATAGATATTATCCCCAAGCAGTGTGTCCACACTGATGGGTTCATAGGAGTAAAGGCCGGTGCTTGATCAGGGTGCTCCATCTGGGCGCAGCATTTTTTTTCCGTAAATTATCGCATAAGATGGCTCTTGTGACATATCCACGTGCATTTCGACCGCGCAGGCTCGCACAAAGTGTGGGTCGCGTTCCTGGGGCGCGGCATTTTCCCTGAGAATTATTGCGTACATGGCTGCGGCTAACGTCTGGGCGCGGCATTTTTCTTGATAATTTTTGCATAAAATGGCTCTTGCGACATGTCCACGTGCATTTCGACTGCGCAGGCTCGCACAAAACGCGCGGCTAACGTCTAGGGCGCGGCATTTTTTTCCTGAGAATTTTCGCATAAATGGCTCTTGCCACATGTTCATGTGCATTTCGACTGCACAGGCTCGCGCAAAAGGTGCGGCTCGCTGCTGGGTTTTCCTGCAAAATTTCGCCCTCTGAGATGTCTAATTACGTGGATTTCGATTGCGCAGGCTCACACAAAACAGATCCTTGCATGATCTTGCACAGCTCCTTATGCGAAGGTCTTGTGGAGATCAGGGTCTTGTGCAAGTCCTTCTGAATATATAGATCTTGTGGAGATCCTGGTCAAGTCCTTCTGGTGAGATCCTCTCTAGATCTTGCATGAAGATCTTGCAGATGCCATGTCTTAGAGGTGCTTGTATGAAAGCTCTTGTGGGAGGTTGTTGTATCAAGATCTTGTGAGATCCGCTCTAGAAGCAGCAGGTCCTTTTATGACGATCTTGTGGCATTCGTTTAGGGGTCCTGGCATGAAGATTCTGGTCAAAGTCTTGCACAAGTCCTTGTGACAAGATCTGGTGGAGTTCCTAGTGAAATGCTGTCAGAGGCCTTTGCATGATCTTCTGCAGGTCCTTGCGAGAAGCTCTTGAAGAGGTCCTGGTAAATCCTCTCCGTGTCCTTATGTGATCTTGTACAGGTCCTTGTGAGAAGATCTTGTGGAAATCCTGTTGAAATCCTCCCCAAGGGGTCCCTGCATTAAGATCTTGAAAATGGTCTGCAGTGGTGCTTGTAGGACAGTTCTTCTGTGATGCTCATAAGAAGTTCTTGTATGAAGATCTTGCAAGATCCTCTGTATAGATCTATATAGGATCCTGCTGCTGAAGTTGCGATAATGTCTCGCTCATTTGTTACTGTTCCATAGCTATAGTTGCTTGTATCTGGTACATTTGCTTTCTACCCCCCTCACTGTTTGGGGTCTCTTGCCGGTGTACTTTATGAATCAAGGAAATCATTAAACAAAAGCCTGAAAATATATAACTGTTGAAATTGCTGAGAAAAGATGAGAAACTGAAAAAACATGTTGAAAAAATGGCTTGAGAAAAAACTTGACACAATACCGGCCCATTGCACTAATCAGGAGCCAACAGTAAAAATGCATCTGGGCCCGAAATTGTGGAATTTTCTGATGGACTGACAAGGCAAAAGGGAGCCAAAGAGTGGGACAGCGGCGAAATAACAATCTTGTCATAGGATCGGCATAGGATGTAGGTACATACGAGCACCCATGTATTTCAAAACCGTTGCCACAATAGGGGAATGATGGGCGTAGATTATCCAACTTCCTGGGTGCCACAGCCGAGGGATGGGTGATTCACAAGAATGGGCTGGAACAGTTGTCAGCCCCCCTATTTGAGATATTTGATGGTGTGCAAAGACATTTTGTTCCTGTGAAATTTCCCTTTAAGGTTACTGAGCCAAGGATGAGAATGGAATGTCCCAAAAAAAGACAAAAAGCAAGAGGTAAACAATAGGAATTGGACCATTTTGGGCTTGGATTTTTTTCATATATAAACCATCATAAGGCCGCCACGTTTCACATCCCCAGAATAAAGCGAACTCATGACATTTTGGGATGTCAGCGATAACATATGTTCAACAGTCAACATTCAGCAGACATCCAACTTGAAACAATCGTGCAAATAGTCCAATCTCCCTAATGTTAAAGCACCTAAAAATGGTCCCAAATATGTTGTCCAACCTCCTCCTAAACCATGGTTTCTTGCAGGGGGATAGGGTTATATAGTGGCCGTCAACCAAGCATCTGTTGTCACCAAACCATTTCTTCATTCACTTCCCCTGATATTCCCATACATCACCATTAAATCACATTTTTTGCTGGCAAAATCCTATTAAATCACTGCTATTGCTGCTAAATCCTATTAAATCACCATTTTTGATTGGCTAAATCCCGTAAAATCCCACCATTTTTGATGGTAACCATTCCCCTTAAGCAGGATTTTACAGTCACTCCTCCATTGAGAAGTTGACCTGGGAATCCAAGATGCTATGGTCCAAGGTATGGCATCCAGATCCTCAAAGACCAGGATCACGCCGTTCACCAAGAAGAGCATGAAGCAAAGAGATCCTCAAAGGGGCCCCATCTATGGAACATGACCAATTATTGTAGTTTAACATGGTTGAATAGAGATAGCAGTGGGAGAATAGCTATGGACATTGATGAAAACTACCATGAATAATGGAGGTTTAATGGTAGCTTAATATGGTTTATGCGGTTTGATACAGGGATATCAATGGGATAATAACGATAATAATAGAATATTCATGGATTTACCCTCTGGTAATCAGCCATGTGGCTGGCTTGGAAATCCCCGAACTCAATGGAGGTTATTTTGGATAATGGGAAAATCATTTATTAGTGGCGAGTTTGATTGGAGGGTATATGGGGGATCCAACCAACCATCCGTGGAACCAACAAACATTGGGATATATATAAATAAAATAAATAAATAAATAAATATATATATATATATATATATATATATATTCATACATGGGGATTAAACCATCAAAACTAGGGAGCTGGAGAAATTGTAATTCCTCACCAAGTTGAAATAAGGCCCCTTTTGGGATAGTTACCCCTACCGATCATCATTCCAGTGACGTCGCAGTGAGGTTGTTACGCTTTATTTGGCCACTTGAGAATAATTTGCACCTCATCACCTTGTTGTTAATTCGCATGTGTGACGTTCTACTTGCCTCGTTGATGGAGGTTTGAGGAATTACTGGGCTCGTACCTTTGCCTAACAAATCACGGTGGCGCTCTTCTTTCTTGGTCAAGCAATATGCGAAAAATATCTTTTCGCAAGCTGAAAAGTTTATTCCCCGCTAGACTTGATAGAAGCATTGCAACTGCGACCAAACAACCAGAAACACGTTTCAGCCTCTTAGAAAATTTTCCCCAGGCATCTGAGCGAAGGGTTCTTCTACTAGTGGGGGTTTGTTCAAAATTTTCACATCTTCACATCTTCTCATCTTCACATCTGCTCATCTTCACATCTTCTCATCTTCTGATCTTCACGTCTTCTGAACTTCACATCTTCTCATCTTCACATCTTCACATCTGCTCATCTTCACATCTTATCATCTTCACATCTTCTAACCTTCACATCTTCTCATCTTCGCATCTTCACATCATCACATCTTCACATCCTCACATCTTCGCATCCTCACATCTTTGCATCTTCTCATCTTTACATCTTCACATCTTCACTTCACATCTTCTCATCTTCACATCTGCTCATCTTCACATCTTCTCATCTTCACATCTTCTGATCTTCACATGTTCTGATCTTCACATCTTCTCATCTTCACATCTTCGCATCTGCTCATCTTCACATCTTCTCATCTTCTAATCTTCACATCTTCTCATCTTCACATCTTCTCATCTTCGCATCTTCACATCCTCGCATCCTCACATCTTCACATCCTCACATCTTCTCATCCTGACATCTTCACATCTTCTCATCTTCACATCTTCGCATCCTCACATCCTCACATCCTCACATCTTCTCATCTTCGCATCTTCACATCATCACATCTTCACATCCTCACATCTTCGCATCCTCACATCTTCACATCTTCTCATCTTCACATCTTCACATCCTCACATCTTCACATCTTCACATCACATCTTCACATCTTCTCATCTTCACATCTTCTCATCTTCACATCTTCACACCTGCTCATCTTCACATCTTCTCATCTTCACATTCTCTCTTGCCCTCTTGCTCTCTCCTTCGTTTCTATTTCTCTCTTAAGGATCCCGGTTGGAATTAGCCGGGTGACATTGGACCCCCAATTTGTAGACTACAATCCTGCGGCCTTAAGGTGGATTTACTACATATTACGGGGCCTGAGGTTTTTTTTTGTTCACTACAATCTGCTAAATCATCGAAAAGGTAGTCTACTACTACAAGTTGCCTAAATCGCGATAAAAAAACCCTAAAATTCAACATAACATCTTGGGACAGTTTGTAGTGACTTTACATCCCAATATTCAACATCCAACATAACCAGCCATTTTTTCCGATGGCAACTTGTAGCGCTGGTTTGCTCATTTGTTCTTGGTCGAAGGAACCCCGCCCCTACAATTTTGTAGCCCCTAAAAATTGTCACTAAGAAAAACAGCAAAAGGTAGCGTATATGGTGACCATGATGCATCTTTCCTTCCAAGAATGTACATGGATCAATCTCCACGCAATCTCACGGGTCAATCTCCCAAGCACATTTTTGAGGGTTGGAACACCTTTTGGTCTCAATCCCCTCCAGGTACCAACTCCAGTAGAAAAGAGAAAAACAACAACAGGCAACAAAAGAACCCTAAGAAAAAGAAAAGCACTTCAGGGATGAAAGCTGCATCAAATTATGTACTTGCTCTAAGAAACATGCAGCAAGATAAAAAAGCAAGCGAACCCTCCCAAAACAAACCAACATGAAGAGAACTGCTACAAAGTGGATGGGTACAAGTCGAATCACTACAGAAAGCATTCCAGCAGAATCCATTCTGTGTCCAAATTTGTGTTGACAACAGAGGTTGATAAATGAACAGGTCAGTAAGACATACAGCAAGAGCCAGCCCACGGCAGGAAAGTACGTGTTGAAAAAAGGCAGCA
>Ga0126342_10004788_pt1 | contig 23280 bp, 22 predicted proteins | sample Cyp1metagenome_FD_92528 | JGI IMG/M metagenome (GOLD analysis project Ga0126342, IMG submission 92528) | Coral microbial communities from Lord Howe Island, Old Settlement Bay, Australia - Cyphastrea 1 metagenome | ecosystem: Host-associated > Invertebrates > Cnidaria > Coral ...
CTGAGGGTCTTCAAAATTGGATGAAATTGGATGATGTTGGATGCACATTCAAGCATGAATTTGGTGGCAAGGCATTTTATTGCAGAGCCAGTTTTCATTGTTTATGTGCATTTTAAAGCCTGAGGCCTATGCACAAAAGTTAGACCGCTCTAAAACTCCTGCACAGCTTCACATAATGAATTGGCACCCCGATTATATCTATGTATATATATATACATACATACATACATATATATATATATATATATATAGTGGGGGTGATGTATATATATATATATACACATATGTATGTATATGTTTATGGATTTTCATGGATTTTCCATGTTTGATGACACGGGATGATAATGGATGGCACCAGCCCTATCAGCAGCCACCAATCCAGCATCGTTTTTGCTGATCCAAATAGGTCTGATGGTGTCCGCAGAGTTATAGAACTTCGACTGCAGGAGTGCCAAAAAATGAAACAAGTGCAATGAACGTGGTTCTTTTCTATATATTTGTTTAAAATTGTCTCTTTAGATTTTTTGGGGCCCAATCATAAGTCTTGGATGAACACCAAACATGAACAGAAAGCAATTACTTGAATCCAGCGTGTGAGGTTGAACATGCACCACATATCAACGACGCATCGTCGAGCTTCTTTGGATACTGCAACCATTTTGGATGTGGCGACATGAGGGCTAAACGTACCAACAATTTCAAGGTGAAATGCAACTCTCAATGGGTAAACGGTAAGCATCTTTATTGTCAGAATATGTCGTTTTTCAGATGGTTTCTTTGGATATAATGTGGATAAAATGATACCATGCCAATTGGCATGGTCTATTTATCCATAAATCACCATGCCAATCACCATAAATCACCATAAATCACCATGCCAATCACCATGCCAATCACCATGCCAATCACCATGCTAACCACCATGTTGGCAGTCTATCTCATAGATTGGCATGGTCTATCCATGCCAATCACCATGCTATCCTGACCCACGGAGGTCCCTGGCAGCCGATGCTGATGTGGTGGTGGCCTTTTCGCAGGGCGGCACCATGCTGGCCATCTACATGGATGAGATGCGCAAGGCACGACAAGGGCTTTTTAAAGGGGATGTAGCCAAGAAATGATGGGTTTATAGATGTCGAAAAGGAAAATCATCAACAGAAACAAGGAGTTTTGATGATTTAGATGTAGATAAGTTTTCTGCTTTCGAGATAGATGAGTTGAATTGAATATAAGTTCGTAGAAATAGAAATCACTGTGGGACTGTGGGGTTGTGGATGTACATTTCTCCATGGCTCAGCCACAAGCTCTTCAGAAGAGTTACCAGGTACCAAAGGGTGGTCCGGCAGCAGAGCACCACGGTGATTACCCTCTGGTTATGTCAAAATAGCTATTGAACATGGCCATAGAAATAGTGGATTTACCCAGCTAGAAAATGGTGAATTTCCATAGTTATGTTAGTTTACCAGAGGGTAGATAGTTTGTAGTCAATGACATCTACTAAATATACTGGTGACCAATGACTTTCTCCACTATGTATCACTATGTGCTCTAGTAAAAAAGTACCAGTGTGTAGTCACATGCAACAAATGTCACTAAGCAAACAGTACGAATGATCTGATGTACTTTCCAAACGGTCTAAGAGACAATACATGAATAAAAGACTGACCTGATTGGTAGTTTTCCTCATCCCTTTAGTATCTATGACTTGAATGAGTAGTTCCAATGATGAATATTTGTTCCCATGGGTGGTTCAGACAAAGCATCCGCGTGTTTGTTTGTGATATGCCAATCTTCTTTCAAGACATTTTTGTATATATCCTTATCATTTAAGAATTGAGAGTACTATTTGTGTGTAAACCCAAATTATCTTCAATATGGGTGACATGCGCTTTTTCATTTTGTAAGTGGCCATGTACTGTAGAAAGAATCTGGTGAATGATCTGACCACTGGGAACTTCGGGGGGACAATGGTGCCATTGAAGTCTCAATTTCGGCATTCCGGGCACATGTCGCAGTGCCCCTGATCAGGTCCACGATTTTTGTTGATTATTCGGGTCCAGCAGAAGAAATCCATTTGTTGCAGGGCTATTGGCATGTAATTTGCGTTCTTTTTTTTGCTGGCTAAAGTCCACTCTAAATTGGTAATATGCAGGTTTTGAAGTTTGGATATCCCAAAGCCTAGTTCGTTATCTCCCAATTCTCCTACTTCAATCTCAAAAAAAGACACTTCTGCTCCACATTTTCTTGTCTCACATCCCCTCATATTATACATACCCCTGGATAAATGGTGAGGTATCACTGTGGTATGGTTGGAATGTTTCATGAGACTTTCAGGGCGTTTAATCCGGGTTTGTTGGTCATGTTTCTCATTCAACTCAAAATCCACGACATCTATTCCTTCCCATCACCAAATGGTTGGTTTAGTTTATGGAATTATGTATATATATATATATTATTTCAAGGGTTCAATTCCGCATTTGCTTGGTTTCATATCAACTAATCCACTCAAATCAACTAACATGGACTATAAACTCTCAGCCTAGATATTGTCAATATCCCCTTCCAGGCAAAAAAAATCTGGTGGTAACTCCCAAATATCTAGGATTTATAATGGATTTATGATAGATCTCAGATCTCAGATCGATCGTCCCAGACGTCAGGCCCTTCGTCCGGTCCAGTGGCGCCTGGGCGTCTTCTTCTGCGGGGCGATGATCGACGACGAGGACTTCCAGCTCTTGGACAAGCTGCCGCTGCCAGCCCTGTGCCGGGGTCCAGGGGTCCAGGGCCTGGGTCCTGGGGGCTGAAACTATTGGGGATTCCTATGGAAAAAAATTATGAGATTAGAAATATCGTTCCCCAATAGTTTTTTAGAATGGACCATATTAGAATGTGATCAGACATATTGGATTGGAATGTGATCACTAACATATTTCTGATCACTATTAGAATGGAATGTTAGAATGTGATCAGAAATATCGTTCCTAATCTTACGGCAAGACCCTGAGGTTTGCCCGGGCTCGCAACGAACGTCAGGGCAAGTCAAGGTGACGATGATGATGATGATGATGATGACGATGATGACGATGATGACGATGATGATGATGATGAAGAAGAAGATGATGATGATGATGACGATGATGATGATTATTATTATGGTTATTATTGTTATTATTATTCTTCTTCTTCTTCTTCTTATTATTTTGATATCTTCTTGAGGCCCTAAAAGAAACCCAAATGACTGTATGGTTAATTGTTCCATGGGGCTGGGGCATTTTGATATCTTCTTGAAACCCTATAAGAAACTCTAATGACTGTATGGTTAATTGTTCCATGGGGCACATGTTCTGGTTAACACCCTAGCAACATAATTGAACATAAGGTGTTTCCTGTTGTTTGTCGTCGAGCAGAATTCCCTGGTATTTACGCTATTCTGGGCTTGGGCAAACCTCGGGGTCTGTGTGTAATATTAGTTTGGTAAATAGTGGGATTAGAATGGGATGTTTACCAACAGTATGTCAAAATCATGGCTTTTATGGGGTTGATGGGGATATAGAACCTATATTAAGCAATCATGGGTGGCTAGTCATGGAGCATCAAATTCAATGGAGTGTGTTTAATTGGATGTGATATAATAATGTATACGTATATTATACATTTAATGGGGTATGTATGTATATCTATGTGTGTGTATGTATATATATAGAGGCATCCTGGAGTAGATAGATTATGCAACTTTCAATCCAGATCCTCACTAATATATGGGAATATGTTTGAGAAACACAGATTAAATCTGCTTCAAGATGATTTTATAGATAACCAGAAAAAGACCAAGATAATGGGTTTGTCAATGATGAAACTGTTATTGGACCAAGTAATTGGGATGTAAAACCAACCACGATCTGGGGATATTTTATGGGACATGTGACAAACAATACGACCAGTAATGTAAGACATAAATATTGGAAAATTCAATGTTGCTATCGTAATTCACAATACGTAGTAATGTTATTTTCCTATATGGTAATGTGATATCCTCTGGTAGTTTAACATATAGCTATTGAAAATCACCGTGTTTAAGAGGTAAATCATCGAACTAAATGAGTCAACCCCCAAAAAAAAACAAAATAAAGATCTCTTGCTATCAAGATTTGCTATAAAGATCTCTTGCTACCCCCCCCCAAGTATGACAAGATCTCTTTGGGGTAAAATCCTTCTATCAAAATGGTTACTTTGCTCCTACCATCGGGATTTAGGTCCTTTATTTCTGCAGTAAGGTGCCATGTGCGATGATTTTTCTGAACTTCGCAGATAAAGAGTAGCTAATGCCGCGCCATATCACGTAACGATCCATGACATACCCTCTGGTAAACTAACATAACTATGGGAAATCACCATGTTTAATGGGTAAATCAACTATAGATGGCCATTTTCAATAGCAAACTGTTAGTTTACCACAAGGTATCCAACTTCTTGTCGATTTTCTCACCCATTTTCTATCCCTACTATCCCTACGTCTTTCGACGCCAGGTACATCCACGGCGGCGATACCGACCCTTGGGGACGGCATGGTGAGAAGATGTTGCCCAAGATGTATACCGAGCTGGAGATGTCGCTGCGATGTGGGATGGCGGGCCGTCATCGATGGGTCACGAATGGGGGCTGAAGCATAGAATCAACTGCTTGGTGGTGACTGGAACATGGCTGGATGATGACTTTCCATTAATATTGGGAATTTCATCATCCCAACTGACGAAGTCCATCATTTTTCAGAGGGGTAGGTAGTCCCCACCAACCAGAATCAATGGGGATACAATCACGATTTTCCAGTGGATGTGGCACCTGAATGGCTGAATGTCATCTAGAAATGGGTCTGAACATTTTCGGTATCCTTACAAAATGGTCAGAAAAGATAGGGAATGTTATGATGAACCGGAGGATGGAATGGGGGTAGCCTACTTTCAGACAGATCCACATAGATGGATAATTAACCATCAATATATGGAGATATGTCACAATGGAAATAATGGAGATTTCATCCCTTATTAATAATAAATTATGGATAATTATCCATCCAATATAATTATGGGTCAATATTTATTGGTCATCAGCCATCAGTGCATGGGTATTTAATGGGAATATAAGCGGTGAGCTGAGCCTCAAGCGTTTGGGGCATGAATATTCCCTATCAAAGATGGGGAGCCAGTTGGAAGATGTTGGAACTACGAACCGGTGTCAGCTGCATGGTGTGTGAAACTCCTCATGGAAATATCCTCGGAGTAAACCACTGGGCCGCTGGGGGTGACTCAGCTGCTCCAAGGTTGGAACACTCAGATGGCCACAGCTTCCCCAGCGCTCAGCCACGTGCTGGGGAGATCTATCAACGTGTGATATGCCGAATGCGCCACGCCACGAAGACACTGGCTGGGTGCCAACGTAATGGCAGTGCCAGTGCGTGATGTCACTTTGAAAGGGGGAAAGACTTTCATATGAGATGATCGTACTGTAGATTTTATCATATATTTATATAGTTTATATATGCTGCACACATGTTGGATGATCTTGTTTGGTCTCGACTGAAGTCTACAGACAGTACACGGGCCCAAAGCCATCAAGACAAGAGCACCACAATCAATGCCAAAGAGCTCACATAGAGTCCAGATGTATATTAATTATATATATTACTGGTATCTTGAGTTTCTATCCCCTTTGCCAATACACTCCTCGTTGATGAGTTATGATTTCATTTGGGATAGCCTTTGGCATTGCAACATGGCTGGAAAATCCCCCAGTGATGAAACATGAGGGTCGATGGCATGCCCGAGGTATGCGTCTGCGATGGATTTGATTGGTGATGCGAGCAGCAAAAAAGAGTGAAATCCCAGGGTAATGAGGATGGCTGGAAGCCCTGAAAGATCCTGAAAGCATGGCATCACAAAAAAAATGGCTCATCTCGTGGATGGCTCGGATCGAAGCACCCGGCCCTGCGCGTGGAATGGCTGACCAAAACATCAAAACATGAAGTCTTTTCAGTGGCCCTCAGTTCGGCCATGCGACTTTGAAACTGCGATTTCAATGTTCACAGCACAAAAACCCAAGAAGAACCCAGTTTGATGTTCAATTACTTGGACTACCATTCTGGTGATAGTCCATTGGCATAATATGACCACATATTTTACAAAAGCAGAGTTTTGTTTGGGGAGCTTTTACAGGGGACCCACCACTCTGCAGGAGAGCATTGCAAAGTCCAAGGGCCAGAAGGCCTGGGTTTGTCAGGTACTGTATACTTCAAACATGTCATTTTCATAAGGCACATTTAAGGAACATGATGATTAACCAGCAGAGTTTGGTACCTTATCTTCAGACAACGCCATATCCTTCAATCACCACATGCTACCCACAGAAACATCTCTGGTTTCACAACGTGGATCTAAAACAGAGGTGCCTTGGTAGATATGGTGACTCACCATCACCAGATCCAGCAGCTGGAAGGTTGATGAGTTCTTCACGAAGTAGATAGTTTCGTAGCCTTTTAATCAGATCCGAGACATGACAATCATCCAGGTCTTGTGGATGAAGAAGATATGTATAATTGTGCATATATATATATTATTTTATATATATACATGTACATATATGTAAATATATACGCATGTACATATATGTACATATATGTACATATATATCATATATATCATATATATATATAAATATATATATATATATATTAATTATGTCACGTCGTGGGTGCTCAAGAAAAGGGAACCCCCCCAATGGGATGTTTCCACCATGTACCAATCAAACAAACGTATGAACATGTTTACTGTAAATTGTAGCCCCCAAAAAACATAGTTAGGTTGGATTTGCCACTGTTAAAAAGTAGGAATGTACCAACTTCTATCTTTCTGGGGGTTGCTATAAGCAGAACAATGTATTCTTTCCCACTTTATTCCTCATTATTCTTATTCCATTCTCCCATATTCTTCCATCATAGTCCCATGAAATGTCCCACAGGATGAAAAACACCGTGTTTTTCCCACTATTATCTCCATGTTTTCATTCCGTTTGATAATTTTCCCAGCTCTCCCTCCAATTGAAGATAATCCCATTAAAACCCCCCCAATTCTAGATGATTTGCCCAACAAACCTCCATAAATGTTAGATGTTTTCATGTTTTTTCCCAATAAAACAACACCATTTTTCACATCTTTCACCAGTTTTCCCGGGTTTTTCCCAGGTTTTCCCCAGGTTTTTCCCATCCTCTCGAGCGACAAAGCAGGTGGTCAAACTCTCGGGCACCGAGTTCCGTCGACGCCTCCGCGCCGGTGAGGCGCCACGTTTTTCACAACTTTTTGGGTGAAAAACACATGGGAAAATCCTCGGGAAATGATGAGAACATGGTGATTTTGTGCCATTTTTTCAGGCTTTTGATGGGAAAAAATGGAAGAAAAACACTGAATTTAGACCTGAAAAAACTTGGAGGTGAGCTGGGAAACTTGATGAAGATCCGCTAGAATTGGAGGTTTTGAAAAGCATCGAACTAAATGTTGAATATAAGGAAAGTGAACAGTGTATGTAGAATTGGGGATATAATGGGAATATAGTGGGGAATAAATTGGGGCATGTAATGGGGGAGTATTAGTATAGAATTAATTATTAATTTAAATTGGTGTCATCAAACGTGGCATGCTGGTGAATCCCCGAACTAAATGAACATTTTGATATGTTACCGCTGGGAAAATAATCGAACTAAAAGACTATAAAAGATATATATTTCCAGCAAACCATGTTTGAAGAGCCAGGGGTAGTGGATGATTATAATCTTGTTTCTCATATGGCTATGGATCAACACCTATGTTATATGTACTATTATTAGGAGATGAACATCCATTTACCAGCTATTTTGATCTATTTTGATGTTTACCATGGGTACAAGGTTTCGACTGACTCATCCCCATATATCATTTTAATTTGTTTCATCTTGTTTTCTATTATATGTACATATATATATGTAGAGAGAGTTGATTTGTTTTAAATAGTCTAGTCAGTTCTAGTCATTTAATTATCGCCATAACTCTATGAGATGATTGCATATGGTAACTCAACATGTGGTGATTATTTATGAGTATCCAGAATTCCATGAAGGGAATTCCACTACAGGAAGCAATCGGTCACCTCCAAATCACTCAGATCAGGCTTTCCTTTGATCTTCCCTGAAGGCAATCCATTGAATGATTGAAATTGTCAGGCAACATTATTGCAACGTCTTGGTGAAACGATCCATTTCTGGGACTTTTATAACCTATAGATTTTGAGGACCTCCGTACATGATCGGAAAAAAATATGGCTTCCTGTATATTAAGATACTTTATAGATACTTTATAGATGTTCATGAAGTCATCCCAAGATCAAATCAGGATAGCCCACTTTGAATGGTATTTACCCTTTCATAATCGAAACTGGGACGGAGAAATCGATGTTTTCTTTCTGTTTTCTTTCACAGTCGGGACATCAAAAAAGCGCGGACATTGGGGATGTTCCACGGCCAAGTTTGATTGGGGTTGAAAGGCTTGTAATGATGGATGTTTTACCTCGTTCTTGAAAAGACATGATCTTGGAGACATGGAAATGGGATGTTTCATGGGTGACCCTAAGTGACCTTTTTAAGCTTGCCGCTTGCCGCTCAGGAGATCCCCGAGTGGTTTGCCTTCAAGTCCGTTGCACGGGACCCAGTTGATCCCCAGATTGCAGATACCTGGTTTTAGCCGCAGATCTCCACTCAACCAAGGAAAGCTGAGGGATTCATGTGGGAACCCTACAAAATAGATCTTGGGCGTCAACTGCTCATGTATACCTATTACTTGGAGTTTCTCTCTAGGTATAGGAGAGTACAAGCTGAATAGTCCATCGGCAACTCAGCGAAGGTTGGCTGTGGACAACGAACGGTTGACCCTGGTGTTATCATGTTGATATATGGGGGTTTCCTGAAATGGGGTACCTCTAAATCATCCATTTTAATAGGATTTTCCATTATATACCATTTGGGGATATTTGGGGTACCTCCATTTATGGAACCCCCCATATATGATGAGTGAATCTTATATAATATCTCAATATATCTCAATTCTCAAGGTGGTTGAATCCATGATGTCCAAATATTGACGTCACGGAATGATGGCTAACTTCTCTCAGGCTACAAGGTGGTGCCCCAGTTCGTTAGCTAAGTTGGTGAACATAACTCCCATAACTATGGTTTATGGCAGATATAACTATGGTTAATGGGGGTTATAAACCAACTTATAACTGGGGGGCACCATCCTGTAGTGAATCATGATCATTGCAGATGGTATGATCATCCGAATGCCTCAGGTGGACATTTTGCGCAAGGCAGGCGACAGCGCTTTCTGTGCATGAGCGAGCGGTGTAGCCATGCACTGAGCGTCGCTGAATCTGCCGCGCGTAAGAGCGTAGCGTAGCGACTAGAACACGTAGAGCTGCGCTGAGCCGGCGCCAATCCAATCCACGGTGGCAAGGGCAGACCCATGAGTTTGACGAGTTCAGCAGATTTGGATGTGCAAAACATCGAACTCGATGGGCCGTTGCTTCCAGTTCGCAAATCGTTAAACTAAACCATATCAATGTGGACATTTACTGTGACATACTGTGACTATTGGCCTCCTAGATATTTATCCTCCGGTTGACACAAGTAGGTTTATGGTTTTTTGAACACTATTGAACAACGGTACTCATGAGTGGTAATTAAACCTGGTCCCTGCGACATCCCTCTTGAGGCCCAAGCCTATCGGGTTCACTTGCGAGAAAGATTGTGACTCTGGACAGACTTTGACCTTGGTGACTTTGTGAATCTAATGCTGCTACAAAGTCACATATGTAGTCTTGTAAAGACACTTGAATCAGTCTTATTGGTGCTTTAATTTCAATCATGTGAAAGTTCAATGACATTTCATTTTGTAGAGATATTTCTTTTCATGAGGTCTCAATACGAATTGAGTGGGTTACTATAGAATCAGAACGTCATACTGCGTCAGCCCTTGTCACATTAGCAGACCTACGAATTCCGTAGGCCACAGTGATGGTCTGAATGCATTCAGACCGTTTTTTCACAGCTGAACCATAATTTTTGGCCCCGCGAAGAAAAATCAGAGCCCGAACCACTTTTGACAGGTGTTGAATGAATGATATTGAGATCAACTGACAGCGAATGGTGTTGAAAAGAGTTGTAAAACTCACAGACTTTTCGGGGATTCAGCCAAAATCTGCCCGAGTTCTTCAGATCGAAAAACACATAACGTATTCAAGTCATAAATGGGGTTCACTTCGTTGGTTTGACAAGCAGGAGTTTGAATTGGATCCGCTCATGACGCTTAGATGCCGTTGACAAACTGGCAGCATTCGAAGTTTTTGTTTCGGCCGATACTCCAACATGCAGCTGAGTTGTTCCCAACGCTGGTGACGGATTTATCCAGCCGAAAACCCATGGCAATCAGCCCGAAATCCTCCAGGCTTTCAACCAGTCACCAGGGTTTCCGTGGGATTCCCACCACATCGACGGAAGACGGTCACAGCCATCCTGAGGTTTTGTGACATATTCTCTTCTGGGATAGCGAAGCATTGTCCTGAATCTGAAGACAATCTGATTTATATTTGGCGACAACATGAAGATGTGGTGCCAACTAGCTTTCGAGCAAAGCTGTTCAGAGCGTTCAGATCAGCATTAAAGCAAGCCCGGTAAGAGGAGACATGGAGGAGATCCAATATGACAATGAACCAAGGGTAAGGGAAGACACGGAAGGAATTCCTGACTTGATATACAGATGGATGATTCAGGATCCGTGAATTCAAATTCTTGCGATTGACTAGTTTTGGTGGAGCTACACTTCAATGATTCGCATGCCAACATGCAGTGTATCTTGCCAGACAGATGATCACATTCCACATTTGGGTAGGCACATACTTCCGACTGGAGTGGCTGCGGGTACCGAACTCCATCTTCAGATGTAGAGGTATAACTGTATAACATACATTAACATACATGGAAACAGAATGAAACAGACATAATTTCAACACACACACACGCACATCTGGTTGGTGGTTTGGAACATTTTTTGTTTTTCCATATGCTATACTAGTATTGGGAATTTCATCATCCCAACTGACGAAGTCATATTTTTCAGAGGGGTTGAAAAATGAAACCACCAACCGGGCATGATTTCAACACACCAATCGACACATCGATTCAATACACCGATAGAAAGTCGGCCCCATGCGTTTTAGGACTGGGGAAAAAAAATCAAAAAAGAGATAGAAAATGACTGAACATGTTATGTTAGAAACAGTCATTGCATGTTATTGCCTCATTTAGCTTGTGTTTATACTGATAACTTATTGTTTCGTCATGCTTCAAAAACAATCTGTGGCGATGTTCTGGATTGCTGGTTTTTGCAGTCACTTCCTCGCTTGTTTTGACCTGACCTTATTCGGAAGCGATTTCAATTTCATTTGGGAGCTCAGTTCTACTACTAGATCTACTAGTTTGGTTAGTTGAAAAACCATGGCAGCAGAGATAATATCAGATAATTTATATTAATATCTTCATACATGTCTGCGCGCAAAGCTGCATTGAATCTGGATGCATGCTTGAACCCGACACCCCTTCTGAAAGTCGCAGAATAACACCTAATAATACGGTTGCACACCTCTTAGATTGTTTTAGTGTTTTTTTTTTACAGTACTTTGAATATTGGCTTTAGATGCTCAGAAAGCCGGAGATCCACTTCCAACAATTTCCAACATATGAATCTTGCGTTCACATGGTGATTTGATTTAAATCCTATAAGGTTGTGTTAGCTATCTCCGTTTAAAAAATTGACGTGACTTACTGACTTGCGTTCTCATGGTCTTTTGGAAGTTTTAGATGTTTCATTTTTTCAGTTTGCATTTGTACAACAGACTGTCCGCAGTTGGGGTGACTCAACAGCTGCCAGTTTGGGGACCCAGTTTGGGGACCCGTGGTCCCCCAAGGGGGATGGTCCTCAACCCAGGGATGCCCATGGATGGATGACCATGGAAAGATCCACCCATTTTTAAGTTCGGTAAACCGGCCGGTAAACCATCTATTTCGATTAGGGCCGTGGCTTCATGGCGAAGTGTTAGTCATAACCAGAGGGTAAATGACATAAATGTACTGATATGTACTGATGCATATTCAGACACACACACACACTTTTTCTATGAGATCTATGGGCCCAACGCTTGTGCTCAAGAACCGCATGGTTTTGGTCATTTTTTCAGGTTCAACATATACCATATACTGCAGGAAAGTCGCCGATATTCGAAACCCAAAATGGCGGCCATGCTTAGCAACAAATCTATCGTGCAACTTCATTTATTCTTGGCGCCATGGCGCCATGGCATGACGCAAAAGGCAGGGTGAAGATGTGCAGGGGGCCATGGCATCTCTACTACTTTGAAAAGACTACTCGTAGAAGAAGCATGTATCTATTTGTTGAACAATTTATATAGTTTCTACTGTAGCCATGATTTCTACAGGTGCTCTAGTGGGTACAGTACCCAGGATCCTTTGAAAGACAGCATTGTCAGGAGCTTGAACAGGGTCATGTTTTATCTTTAACTAACCTCTGAGATGAGCGTTTTGATCGTTGGAATCTAGGCACATGTGAGCCCGTTTCACATGACCCACCTCCAGTACCTGTCTCTAGGGAGCGAAGGCACTGACCAAGTTGGTGCAGAACGCAAGCAAGGTGCCTTTTCCTTTTCGGGCTATTCCCCTTAGTCGGGTGGTGCATATATCATCATATATCATCATAGGGCGTTAGTTTCCAACCCCTATAATTTATTCGGTGCTGCCTCAATGATAGATGCTTAAGATTCGCCCATCAATTATACATAGACACAAAGATTGGTGGTTTGGAACATGTTTCTTTATTTTTCCATATATTGGGAATAATAATCCCAACTGACTTTCATATTTTTCAGAGGGGTAGGTATACCACCAACCAGTTATATATTGGGTAGCTGATGATCCCATGATATCATAGAACTTGCCGATAATTAGCGGCTTGGGTAACTTCGGCATAGAAATGGCTATGAAATGTCAAGGTATAAAAAAATATAAAAAACCTCCCAAAGACATTCAAAAACCCATCTGGGATGGTTTTCAGTTACCGGGGGCCTCAGTTAAAGAATTTTTCGGATTTCCTCCCACGAGCGCCTGGGCCAATCAACAAGGGAATGCCGACTGAATTTAAAGCACCTACTGCAACTGCATCCTGGGCTTGGCAGTTCAGGTTTTGTTTGAAACGATGGATTTGTGGATATGGACAAGATTGGGAACCTCAAAATTGGATGTGTTGGTCTAAAAGCTGGCATAATATGACCAAAATCGGATGGTTTCATCGACATAACATATGCCAAATTTTGTGATTCCCAATGTGTCTTGAACAATGACCCATAGCCACCCCTAAAACATCCAAAAACTCATGGAAGAGACAGCCCCGCAGCATAGCGTAGCACGGGAGATGGTTTTTGGGATGGGGGTTTGACTATAGATCTCAGAGCTTTTTTGTGTCCGGGATGGCTGTGCCACGGTAAAAACTCGGATTCTATTCCTATGCATGGGGGATTCCATTTTTCATATTTTTTCAATTTTTTTCATAGGGATTGATGTACCCCCATGATGAAAATATTGGATTCCCAAGGCATATCATGGCATACTATAAGCATACCCACAGCATGTAGCCGCGTAGCCTGGCACCATCGCACAAGGCAACCGATGGATGGCCAAAAGCGTCGCGGGGCCAGAGCGGAGGGGGAACATCTTTCATACTTTCAGGATCTTTCAGGACCTTTCGATCTAGCTGCGAATCTAGCTCCAGCTTTTTTTTTGAGAACTGGGGATGGGTCAAAACCAAAAAAGCTACCCACTTTCCCACAGCCCCCCGGGGGATGACCATTCCAGGCTGCACCTCATCTTCCAGGTTTCGGCGGGGAAAGTCGGGAAAGTGATGGATTTCCACATCGTTTTTGGGATGTGAAAATGTGGATTTACCGGAGGGAACCCCCATTTTAATTTATTTGGTGGCTGAGAGAGCGGTTTGGGTTGTATATGTACTCCCTCAAAATGAGGAGCAAAGGCACTGCAATTGAGTTTCCCAATCACATGGTACTACGATGTACTACGGACTTGGGGACATTGGATCCAGAAGGAACAAGCTGATGATCTGGAATGATTTGTTGCGATCCCCGGCCTCAGAATGTGATTAAAACCATGGAACATCTTAATGGAAGCGTCCCAAAAAACCAGCTGTTTTGCTGGAGATGAATTTCCCGTGGATTTCCCGTTCAAATGGCGTAGCCACCGAAAAACCATCCGGGAATCCGGGAGGCACTTGACGATGCTTTCCTCGGAAGGTGAGACATCATTCGATGCCAAGATTTGGAAACTGACCGTTGAAGCAGGTAATTTTCAGAAGATCTGTAACAAACATACGACAAGGATTGATAAGTCAGACATAGTGTTAGTATGTGGGGTGTGTATATATACATTTACATACTATATAGTTGTGAACGCATTCACCAATTACTAATTGGGATGCACCGGAAGTATTGTGACTGCATGACTTAAACTGTGGATGGGATTCTACTATCAGAACATGTCGGGCCAACTGAAACATGTTATGACCTCGCAGGCCTCAACGTAAACGATCATAAGGAACTCCAGGCTTGGAAATTGCAACAACTTAATTTGAATCATGAGTTAAGGAAATAATACTATAATAGGATGTACAATTTACGCTCTGTTTCGGCCTTCTTGTTCATAGGCCTGCATAGTTTTCTTTGCCCGCTTCCCTACTGGAATGTCATTCTGTTTGAGAGTTTAGGGAAACATGCGGCATTGTTTGGACTGGTCTAGTCCACAAATCCAAGTCTGGCTTAAAGGGTAAAGTGCGCATTTACTGGAAACCATGGTCTGTACCGTCCAAATAGTTTTATTTTCCTTGCGCTGTGAGTCACTGGGTGTAGGCCTGAAGTCGGGACATCCATGGGTCAATTAAAGAGCAAGCAGCGCACATCCGTCACTTTAAAACACTTTTTGAGCTGAGTTCCGACCGGGTTTTGCCCCCCAGTCACTTGGTTTTAGTTTTATACTACTTCCACGATTCAAAACCATCAAAAACCCCAGGGTTTGAACCACCATGAACCACTCAAGCCACGGAACCCCAAAAATACCGCTGATTTACGAGCCTCGGTGTCAGCATCAAAAGCCCGCGAAAACTGAACCGCCAGCACTGCCTCTTGGCTGACAGCATGGCAAGGGTTGGATGGAGAGTGAGCCCCAGTGCGGATAAGTTATATTCAGAATCCCCAACATCCGGAAAAACTCAGGGACATGTTCTATACTTTTCTGATCTTTTCTGTAAATGGCGGTTTTAGTGGTAAATCATCTATATAGACTCTATAAATCGTGGATTTTCCAGCCAGCTATATTGGAGTACCAGACAGTATACGACATGTTTGTCGCTTTTTACAAAACCTGGGGGAGTTGCATGACATTTGGGGAGTTTTTCGGTAAACATTACGTGATTGTACTAACAAGGCCCAATATCCAAGGACATCGAAGCAAGAGACCGACTTTGCAGACCAACTTAGCAACCACTCCAGGGTCTGATACATTTGGTTTATGCATAAACCATAACCCATGGGACGTCCCTATGCCCAGTTTGGGTTCGCGCAAAATTGGATTGTGTGCATTGCGAAGCATCATCGCAGAGTGGGATGCTTAGATTTTGCAATCTTGTGAACACTTCATTCTTCACCATAAACCCATCAGCCTAGGGGGCACCGCATGGTTTTACACCAAATGAATTATTTACAATATCATAAATTTTCGTTGCTAGTATACTACTGTTCCATCCATTTCCAGCTTTTTTTGCACTTCCCGTTTGAATCAATTTTCTATGGTTCAGTAATTGTTTTTTATAATTTCAGAACTGCTTTGAATACTTCAATAATGGTTCAATGCTTCGGAAATGTCGGGTTTTTATGGGGTTTTCCCGTTTCTGAACCATTAGAACCGTTAAAACCTCTGGGTTTTCAAGATTTTCCATAATGGTTTTGCCCATTCCTGTAGGGTTGTCTAGTGCTGCTTGGGAGTCTGCCACTCCCCAACGTCAACCCAACGTCAACCCAGGCCATGGCCAAGACCACCCGCAGCCCTCGCAGCAAGCGCACCACGACGCGCACGCGCACCACGCGCACACGCACCAGGGCCCCTGCGCATGTGCGGTGCCACAGGGAGGGCCCTTCGGAGAGTTGCTGGGGTAATGACAGATGATGAAGTGTGGGAAGGCAACCATAATTAGTGGGGATATGTTTTGATATTTTATGGGATACAGAGAATGAAATATCAGAACATATAATAATCTGATATATATATATACATACGTGCCTATATAGAATTGAAGGTAATATCTAGAACGTATATATATATTATTATATATTACTTACATTTGCTCCTGTGTCCCGTGTTCCCACCCCCCTTCCCCAATGGTTTTGTCCCCCACCTACCAACCTGAATTTGCACGTTGTTTGCAGCATTTGGAAATCATGGCCTACCATGGCCTACCATGTGCATGCCTCCGCTTGCACCATTCGGACCCACAATTCCCCAATGAGACCTTAGCCAGCTATGTACTCTAGACATCTCTAGACTCTGGACCAATCTACCTCTGTACTACCTACCAAACTTACCAAACTACGTCTCTTTAGTTCAGGCATTATTTCAGGCTTCTTTCTGATTTGGGAATGGCTTGCAAAACTGGGTAATATGACTGGTCAAGGGTAGTTTCATCATTGATTTTGCCTCCAAAACTGGGGATATGCATATCCACATGAAAGAAATATATACATGTAAGCAATGTAATTACTATTGATATCTTTTCATAATATGTATCTATCTATCTGTCTGTCTGTCTATCTATCTCTCTCTATCTTTCTATCTATCTAACTATCCATCGATCCATCGATCTATCTTCCTATCTATCTATCTATCTATCCATCCATCCATCTATCTATCTATCTATCTATCTATGTATATATATATGCAGTAATATACAATTATGATCAAAATATGCAGTATATAATATATACACATATGCAGTAAAGTAATATAATACACATGCATATATATATATATATTATACATACATATACACATAATACCCAGCTCCATGTCATAAAAAGCTTTGCCACGTCTGGTCACATCCATTTGTTTCCTGCTCCCTGAGGCCAAGAAGAAGCAGGTGCCGTCCTAAGCGATGGATGTAAAATGAGGTCGGTTGGAAAGGTAAATCATCCCCAGATGATACACTGTTCTAACATATTCTAATGGCAATAATATTGACTTATCAATTAGGGTTGGTGAACATTTATTGATACTCTAATGTGGGTAAAAGAATAATAAACCACCCATTTGGGAATGGTAACCATACCAACTATTTATGGAATTTACCATCTTGTATTTAACATAGCCATGGAAAGATCCATCCATTTTTAAGTTCGGTAAACCATCTATTTCTATGGGCCATCTATGCCATGGCTATGTTAGTCATAACCAGAGGGTATATATATATATATTTACCATATGACCATAGTTTATCACCATTAATCACCATCATTAACCACCATTATACATCAGTAATACCTCATTATATCAGGACAATGACATTTTTTTCAGCACTTGATCATCGATGTCGGACATCCCAGCAGCGCCATGCACGATCCACAGATGTCTGGTGGTTGTTAAGCATAGATGAGCTATGGATAGCTATGGTAGCTGGTGATCTCTGGTGTTTGTAACTTCATTTGCTTGCCAATTTTTTGATGTCATTTTACAAATGGCTGTAAGTTAGGCTGTAAGGCACTGTTTTTTTCAATGTCTCTTATATCCTCAAAGATATTAGGTGGATTGTGTTATATATATACACACTCTAATTATTAATGTTATAACCCAATATTAACGGAGGATGTCATTATTATTGTCATATCTTTTATGTTATAACCTATATCTATCTGTTTTGTATGCATATCATCTGTTATTAATGTTGATTATGTCATATCATCGTTTTATAACATGCGAAGTCATATCCTAAACCATGTTAAAAGTTAAAGTCATTAAAACATATGTCCTGAATTTGGCATCCTAGAGGGATTTTCGGGGTTATAATCCTCGTTATGAACGTTACCCTCTGGTAAACGTTAACAAAAAACTATGGAAAGATCCACCATTTTCTAGCTGGGTAAATCCACTATTTCTATGGCCAATGTTCAATAGCTATGTTAAATTACCAGAGGCTAAAATCCAATCTGAAATCCCTTTAGATCCCATGAAAAACCACCATTTTTCTATGTTTACCAGAGAATGAACCCTCGGATCATTGGCCACTTCGAAACACCGCAAGGTGGTGAAGCCAGCCAGCAGCAGGCGGAGCCTGAGGGTTCGAATGAGGATTGATGGCCATTTCAAGACATTTCAATAGGGAATTTGGACATCCAGATTTCACATAGTTGGCAATAGGGAATTACACTCTGGTTATGTCAAAATAGCTATTGAAAATGGCCATAGAAATAGTGGATTTACCCAGCTAGAAAATGGTGGATCTTTCCATAGTTATGTTAGTTTACCAGAGGGTATATATTGCCCTTTTTAATGCCCTGATAAAATTGGGTTCGTTTGTGGGTTTGTTTGCCATTTTAGTAGGGAAGTGGTGATTAACCAATGGTGATTAAGCAATGGAATATACCCTCCGGTGTCATCAAAACATGACGGGACGCTGGGAAATCTCCCAACTAAAATAACCCATTGGAGGCTTGTTTCCATTGCCATGTTTCATTATCAGAAGATATAAATATGACTATGTATATAATTGTATATATATATATGTATATATATGTATAGTTGAACGAACAAGCAGCTTTTGGTGCGTTGGACTCGGATCAGAAGGGCCTGGCCGCCTTGCTCGTTTCGCCGTTTCGTCAGGGGCATGTTAAGAAAGGACGCCCTGGGCTTTGCCTTGAAGGCTGGTGGCTGCGCGACATGAGAAGCTGCACTATGTTTAGTTGGAATGTGTGATGACTGCGCATGATCATGCATATATCATGATTCTTACTTCCATATCCCCGTGTTTGCGTTTTCCCCCCCATGGGTGGGTTTCAGCTGCGGGTCTGATCCTGTGCTCGACAACTCGCAGGCCATGCTGAAAAAGAAGGCCGGAGATGACGCAGTGAATTTAAGCAACATTTTCGTGTGGGGTTCAATGGGATATCATAGGGATATATATACATTTATATGTAATTATATGTATATATATAATATATATATATATATACATAAATATGATTTTATATCTAAAAATTTACATATGTATACTATCTGATATTACTTTTTTTTCCCTTCCGCCTCCACGGCGATTGGCAGCCTTTTGCTGGAAGATCCCAAGAATGACCAGCCAGGGTCATTTTTAGAGGTCAAAATAGGACTCGACATGCCAAAGGCTACACTGAAAAGGCCAATTACAATAAAACTATGACATTGAACACACATTAAACATGTATCAACTCAATATAGCTATATATTGATAAACCATAGTTTTCGCATGTTTTTGCTCTATGGTGGGTTTTTGCACGTATCCGGTTTATGCAGAAAACACACATCATTATTGGATATTATTGGTTTGTTTAGTTTCCTCGTCTCCATGTAACCAATCCTCACATAATTTTAGGTGACATGCCCATGACATGCCCCACAAAAAATATATAGTATATCATGTATGTCATATATAGTTGCTTAATGTTGCTTATCAAAAGGAACAATATTTATAATATATATATACATACATATATACAGTACTTATAAAAGCTAAACATCATTGTTGGTTATTCTCATTTTTAGTGGTCACCATCCAACAAAACTCACCCTGCGCCGCTTCTGCAGGGCGGTCGGACAGACATCGAAATTCAAGACGCGCCACTGGGATGGTGTTTTTGTTGCGGAAAAGATGAGGATCTCACCAACAAACAGGCTGATGTTCATCATAGTTACTTACACCTAGAAAAATAGTAGGTGATCGTTTTTATATACAAAGTACTCAACATTTTTATGTGTTAGATGGTTTCAAACATCACATTTTGCTATGGTTTCATCCCAAGAATGGATCTTTTTGTACAAATCGTGACTTTTGAGGCTTCACCATTGCTTGTTGCTATGACTATTGCAAACATTATTAGATTAGGATTATGTTAGATTATGACTATTGCAAACACTATTGAATATTGCTATTACTTTCTATGACTGTTGGATTAATTTGGATTATGTTAGATTTGCCATCCTTATTGCCTACTATTCCTACTACTGTCCAGTCCGGATCAACAAAGCCTGGGATTTTTAGAATCGTGACACCGTGACTGAGGCCGAAGTCACATCATTCCTTGATGACGGAGGTTCCAGAATTTTAGAAGCGACTTATGGGCGATTTCTTTCGTGGGTCGAAAGATGGAATACCTCATACCTCCAAAATTCTTCAAAATCTAGTACCATTATGTACTATTCTAGTACTCTCCTTACCATGTTTTGCTTCTTGGGTAGCCCTTTCAGAGGCAACTCTGTGTTCATCAATGGAACCAGGGCGGATTGAGAGTGAACCATCACGAGCTGGCTTGATGAGCCCCAACAGTTATAGTTCTGTAGATACGAATGCACACTATTGGAATGCATTGTACGTATCATATCGTATCGTATCATATCAGGTATCAGGATATTATGATATACATGTACATAATTATGTACCTAGACCCTCATATTAACATGTATTAACATATATTAGCATACATGAATCCCATAAAGATAGGGTTTTTACCGTCCTCAACGGCGTAGAACTACGCCAGGTTCCCCTACAGGAGCGGGCGGGGTACCCCTTGGTGCGCGACAAGGGCTCCGTGGACCCTGCCACCTGGCGCAGCAACGATGGGAAGGACGGATGGAATGGGTGTTTTCACCGTGGAAAACCATTGATACCTTAGGGAGATGAACATAAAAAAAAACAGAAAAAACCACAGAAAAACCTATGATGACAGCTAATTGGCAAATGACAACCTAATAGAACATGTCAGACATGGCAATTTTCAGGGCACCACCTTCACCTGGATAGCTTTTGGCTGGGAAAAGGAGGGACATATATAGGTATATCATCTTATAAATGGATCATGTTCGATAGCTATGTTATATAATGTAGGGTACTGATTAGTGTAGGGCCCCCCCCCCCTCCCCCTAAACTAATTTGGGGTACTGAATAGTGTGGAAATTTCAAGGGACCGGGTACTGAATAGTGTGGAATCAAAAAAAACTGATAGAATTCAATTGATTTCAATTTACTTTCAATTTACTTTGAATTGATTTCAATTTACTTTCAATTGATTTCAATTTACTTTCAATTGATGTCAATTTACTTTCAATTTACTTTGAATTGATTTCAATTTACTTTCACATTACTTTCTATTGATTTCAATTTACTTTCAATTTACTTTCAATGTATTTCAATCTACTTCCAACTGATTTCAATTTACTTTCAATTGATTTCAATTTACTTTCAATTTACTTTGAATTGATTTCAATTTACTTTCAATTGATTTCAGTTTACTTTCAATTGATTTCAGTTTACTTTCAAATTACTTTGAATTGATTTCAATTTACTTTCACATTACTTTCAATTGATTTCAATTTACTTTCAATTTACTTTGATTTTTTTCAATTTACTTTCAATTGATTTCAATTTACTTTCACATTACTTTCAATTGATTTCAATTTACTTTCAATTTACTTCGATTTTTTCAACTTACTTTCAATTGATTTCAATTTACTTTCAATTGATGTCAATTTACTTTCACATTACTTTCAATTGATTTCAATTTACTTTCAATTTACTTTCAATTGATTTCAATTTAATTTCGATTGATTTCAATTTACTTTCAATTTACTTCGAATTGGTTTCAATTTAGTTTCAATTGATTTCAAAGTAATCCAATAGAAAGATCATAGAAATACCAATAGAAAGATCATAGATATAACATGGAAATAGCATAGGAACCACAAAGAAATCCCATAAGAATTCCCATAGCAACCCCATAGAAATATCATAGACACATAATGTATATAAATACCTTGGAAATCCCACAGGAATCCAATAGAAATTCCATAGAAATATGATAGAACCATCATAGAAATACCATAGAGATCCCATAGGAATCCAATGGAAATCCCATATGAATACCATAGAACTCCCATAGCATCCCTTCAGAAATCCCTTAGAAATCCTCCAGAGATATCATAGAAACATCATGGAAATCCCATAGGACTTCCATAGAAATCCAATAGTAATACCATAGAAAATACCATTAAAAAAAAGCTTTCGCAAAGGAAAAGGTAAAGGGAATGTTTGAAAAAAAAAATCAGCTCAGGAAGCAGCTGGACACAATAGTGAACCCGCCAAACAAACATGCTATTGTGGATCAGGGTTGCTCATGGACTACCCCCTTGAAAAATCTTTTGGATGAATTTTGGGAGATTGGGCATTTCTGATAATTTTAAGTGAAAGAAGCTAAGAAAGTAATTAATTAAAAGAAAAACAGTTTTAACAAAGGAAAAGGCATAGGGAATGTTAATAGCAAAGGAAAAGGTAAAGGGAATGTTTGAAAAAAATCACCTCAGGAAGCAGCTGGACACATTAGTGAACCCGCCAACCACACATACTATTGTGGATCAGGGTTGCTCATGGACTACCCCCTTGAAAAATTGTTAGGTTGATGTTTTTTTGTTTGGGTTTTAATGAGGCATGATATATTTTGGGAAATTGGGCATTTCTGAGAATTTTAAGTGAAAGAAGCTAAGAAAGTAATTAATTAAAAGAAACAACTTTAACAAAGGAAAAGCTATAGGGAATGTTAATAGCAAAGGAAAAGGTAAAGGGAATGTTTGAAAAAAAAATAACCTCAGGAAGCAGCTGGACACAATAGTGAATCCGCCAAACAAACATACTATTGTGGATCAGGGTTGCTCATGGACTACCCCCTTGAAAAATTGTTTGGTTGATGTTTTTTATTTGGGTTTTAATGAGGCATGATATATTTTGGGAAATTGGGCATTTCTGATAATTTTAAGTGAAAGAAGCTAAGAAAGTAATTAATTAAAAG
>Ga0126342_10004789_pt1 | contig 23279 bp, 24 predicted proteins | sample Cyp1metagenome_FD_92528 | JGI IMG/M metagenome (GOLD analysis project Ga0126342, IMG submission 92528) | Coral microbial communities from Lord Howe Island, Old Settlement Bay, Australia - Cyphastrea 1 metagenome | ecosystem: Host-associated > Invertebrates > Cnidaria > Coral ...
CATCATTTTCATCATTTTCATCATTTTCATCATTTTCATCATTTTCATCATTTTCATCATTTTCATCATTTTCATCATTTTCATCATTTTCATCATTTTCATCATTTTCATCATTTTCATCATCTTCATCATCTTCATCATCTTCATCATCTTCATCATCTTCATCATCTTCATCATTTTCATCATTTTCATCATTTTCATCATTTTCATCATTTTCATCATTTTCATCATTTTCATCATTTTCATCATTTTCATCATTTTCATCATTTGCATCATTTTCATCATTTTCATCATCACCATCATCTTCGTCATCATCATCATCATCATCATCACCATCACCATCACCATCATCTTCGTTATCATCTTCGTTATCATCTTCGTTATCATCTTCGTTATGATCTTCGTTATGATCTTCATTATGATCTTCGTTATGATCTTCGTTATGATCTTCGTTATGATCTTCGTTATGGTCTTCGTTATCATCATCATCATCATCATCATCATCATCAGCATCACCATCACCATCACCATCATCATCATCATCATCATCATCATCACCATCATCACCATCACCATCACCATCACCATCATCATCACCACCGCCATACCATGCCATACCATCATCATCATCATCACCATCACCATCACCATCACCATCATCTTCGTTATGATCTTCGTTATGATCTTTGTTATGATCTTCGTTATGATCTTCATTATGATCTTCATTATGATCTTCGTTATGATCTTTGTTATGATCTTCGTTATCATCATCATCATCATCATCATCACCATCATCATCATCATCATCACCATCATCATCACCATCACCATCACCATCACCATCATCATCACCACCGCCATACCATGCCATACCATCATCATCATCATCATCATCATCATCACCATCCTGCTAACAAACAGTAGGACAGCCTAGTTTGTCAAGATGCAAAGGCAAAAACTGGTATTATGCCTTTCATTTCTCTGTCAAAAGGCGGCACGGTATTGTGTAACACGTCCCGACCAAAGATTTGTCCTTTTAAACATTGTCCGGAGAAGACCAGCCATTGCATACGTTGCCGAGACTTCCCTCCTTTTTTGGATGTTACAACTTATGCTGAATCTTTCATACCTTTTGTTTCTCCAGAATTCAAAACTTGCCCCTGATCCAACAGAACCTAAATTCGTCCACCCCAGTCCTCTCAAGTTGATCGTTCTGCTTCCATAGTTTGTTGCTTTACTTGTCTTGGTGGATTAAGGACAAGGGCTACGACAAGGGCTACGATAGGTATGACAAAGGCGGAATCTCTTCAATCACCTCACTATTGAGCATTGTCCTTAGCGAATTTTTGCAGGTGGCTACGGCAAAGGTCCTGAAAAAGGCGCGCTCTTGTCCTCAAGCTAACATACATTCCTGATGAACTTTCCTTGTGTCATGCCACAGGCAAAGGAAAGGGAAAAGGAGACGAGAAGGGAATGAAGGGCAAAGGCTTGGACACTCAGGATCGGAGATGATCGGAGAGAGTGATGCCTCTTTGCACAATTTCTGTCAGGTAAAGAAATGGAGAAAGGTAAAGGTGGAAAGGCACGTACGTTTAGACTTTGCCCACGTGAATTTGATGCGTTCGGTGCGCACTTTGCGGTGAATTGTATTGTTCGAGGGCCTTGAGGCAGTCAAAGGGAAGAAGGCCAATCTGCATACTTTGATGCTTAGGGTTTCTTGTGAGAGCGCCCCTGGATGTGCTGGACGTCTAGTGAAGTCTAGTGAAGTCTAGTGAAGTCTAGTGTTTCTTTCCAGAATATCTTAACCTTCCATACCTTTCCCATTTCCAATTGCAGGGCCTACCGGACAAGGGCAAGGGCGGCAAGGTCACCTGCAATTGCAGATTTGTTCGGAGCTGCAAGTCTGCAAGGTTGATTAACCTGCAAAGGAACACTCATCTTAATAATTCTTAATATATCTTGATGCACGGGAGGGCACAAGTCACTAGATTCTAACGATTCTAGACACTAGACGAGCGAGCTCATGTCACAGAAAATGGATTTTGAGTTCATTTTGCGCGCTTGAGCACCTGCACTGGCGCGCCATCGAAGCCATTTCTGGCTGGTTGATATGGGGGTAGACCTCTCTCCATAGAGGCTAACTGCCTCACCCTTTATTCGGATAGACTCTTGGATGAATTGATTTGGCGGTTCTGCCTCCAAACATACAATTGTGCAACCACACAAACATACACGGACAAACACCACATAGACACACACACACACGGATACACAATACACAGACAGACATATACATTGCTCTTTCCGACTGAGGTGAACTCTTTTTTTTGCACACGACACAGAAGGATTGCATTGCAAGTTCCTCAGAGGGAAAGATAGCCAAAATCAACCTGCATGTTGCGCAATGTCCAGAAGTGGGCAAAAACCAGATATTGACAACATTGGTGGGTCTTGGCGAGATGTGTACATTCTATAGAGAATGATATATATATATATATATGTATAGTGATATGTATTATTTGTATCTTGTTTGCATGCCAGTCTGCAATCGAAGTGATTCCACTATTGCGATGATAAACAACTACAGCAACCACAACAGGTACTGATACTGGTTTCCCGGTAGTTCGATGATTCCAGACAGACAATGCTTTGACGCTTCACCGTTGCACCGAGGAGGAAAGAGATGTTTGCAGCCCTGCTGGTAGGTTCCGCTGTCTCCACTGAAGCTACTCAGGCCTTCCCTTGGGAATGGTGGAGAATGGTGCGGAGAATGGTGGGGAGAATGGTGGGGAGAATGGTGGTCAGAAGTGGATAGATTGACAAATCTGGCAAGTTCACCAGCCCTCCATTTGACAGGTTCATTTGACTCCAACCTCCCAAGGAGGCCGCAAGCACCAGCCGGTCCGTGAATCACGGCGTATCCGCATATCAATGCTTTTGTTTGCTTGCAGCATGTGAAATGGAACTGTCAGAATGCGATCAGGCCGATTATATATCCTGTGTCAATCTGTGTCACACGTCTCAGGCGAACAGGTCTTCACCAACAACCCCGTTTGCATCAAGAACAGGCCAAGTCTCTACCGTCTGATTGAAGATATTCATGTTGCATTCAAGTGGGTTGTCACTACGCTCCAACTGTACTGCGTCTCAACGAGGTGGGTCATGAAGGACAATCCGATCTCTTGGTTACATTTGGTTACTATTTAAGAAGGCCCTATGTTTGTCAAAAGGTCTCCTTGTGAGAGATCCTCTGTCCACCATTGCGACAGCAGGTGCACCAATCCTTTGACTCCTGGATTGAACGACTTGCCACGCCTTGCTGGATTGGTTTGGGACCAAGGGGAAGAAAGGGACCAAGACATGTCATCCAGAAAACGTCAAACCTTGCTTGTTATTCATCAAATCTACGTTGTTGGGTATGTCACCGTATGTCCCGGAAAATGCTCAAAATGGCTCCCAACCCAGGTCTGGCAATGCTCAGAGCCAGGGCAGGTCCAACCGTACTTGCAATTCTGCAAGGCCGAGTGTGATTACTGTCATTATACCGTCATTATACCGTCATTATGTACTATTTTCAGCTATGTTCATCCAGTTGTTCATCTAGTTTAGCAAGCTTGCAAGTGACTCAAAAGCTCAAGCCGCAACATGAACGGTTTCTTGTTAGTGCCTTCTTGCGTCATTGGTGCATGACGCAGGCAGCAATTGACTATGATCCTGCGATCCCTTCACCTGCCAATGCCAGTGTGGTGGTGGCCCCAAGAAGTTGAGCAAACATGAAGTACCACAAGAGAGGATTGCTGCACATAGTAATTCAAGCAGCTTAAATGTATTTTTGTATATATCATTATATAAATATATACATATAATGATATTATATAAAATTATATATATGATTATATATAAATATCATTATATACAATTATATATACAATTATATGTATATATATAATATTATATTTATACAATGTCAACCCTGGATGAATAACCCCCTAGGCTTTTTAATTGGGGGGGGGTACTATTTAAGTATATCTCAGATTGTGACCACTAGGGGACCACCACCCTAATTAATAAACATTGTTTTATTGTTAATCCGGGGTTACGGTTGACATTACTGTATAATATATATATACTGTATAATATATATATATATATACTGTATAATATATATATATATATACAAACTTTATAATGTATATATATATATATACTGTACAATATATATAGACTGTATAATATATATATATATATATACAGTGTATAATATATATATATATACTGTATAATATATATATATATATATATACACACCGTATAATATATATATACTGTATAATATATATATACACTGTATAATGTATATGTATAAACATACAAAGTATGTAGTTCGTCTAAAGTCTACTATACCAATGATAGAGTTTGTGTTGGTACCTTTCGTTCAGGCTCTGCCCAGCATCGTTCATGCCCAAGATGAGGCCGTCTCAGGCTTAGAGTCCTGAAACTAGTCACGCAGGTGCATCAGCTGCCTTGCATGTAAGGGTGTACCAATACTTTCCCGCAGCATTTTGCTTTATGTTGTCATTGTTCTTTATGGCCATGCGCAAGGCATCAACGACATTTGTCTACCACCTTAGTGGGCTTGGCTATGAGGTGCCTGGGATTTAACACTTTTGAACTTCTTTTCATCCTTTTGTCGTTTGGTTTGCACAAAGCCACCGGCAGTTACCACTATGTTACATACATTTGTCACTTTGTAGAAAGGTGCTTTCGATTCGGCATTCACGACTGAGTATTAGCCTCCCGTACTAGTTACAGTTATATTGCTTATACTCTGTGGGAGAGTTTGATGCGTCGACATGCTCTGATGACTTTGTGGAGTCTTCCTTTGTTTGTCTCCAAAGGAAACACATGTCAAGGAGAGTTGCATTCGGTCCGTGAGGCGTGGGACTTCAAGTCTCAAGAAAATAGAGACGACGAACCTTGTGCCCAGAGCTTGTTGCTGGAGCTTCATGATATTGGAGATGTGGCAGTAGGACTTGTACAATTGTGCATTGATAGCATCCAGGAAATTGCGCGTTGCCTCTTGGTGATTTTGCACCTTGTTCATCTATGAAAGCCTGTCCATCCTTGTCAATGTCCAGGTCTCTCGGATCTACGAGTTGGTGTGCATGACCTACTTCCCCCGAAATCAGGCCATGCTCTTCTATTCACTACAAAGAAATAATTTGAAGAGTGAGAAGGAACATTGCAAGCGGAGTAAGAGGAGCAAATTTTAGCATCCCGACATTTGTTCCGCCGACTGCCCTGTGTGCAGGGAAATTGCAACGCTGGATCGCAAACACCTTACCTAAAACCCTGTAACTTGGCAAAGATGATGCTGCCGCTTGGTTGTGCCATGTTGTAGCAGCATGCAGAAGGAGCACTTGATGCCACCAGTCCGTTCGTCGAGCTAAGGCAAAACCTCCTGCGAGAATTATTTGCAAACTTGCCAAATTGAGCTGGCTCCCTAGCTTGCAAGCTGTTGCAATTACATGGAACTGCTCGCCTTTGATAGCTCGATTTGTGCAGCGGGTATTGAAGGATTTCTGGATCCCTCCAACTATCAAGTTCTGCAGGTGCTGCGACGACAGCGCACAGTGTGTTTTTGAGCTGTCCTCCAATGGAGGATATAGTCTAGCAGCTGATGCACAGGGAGAATTGTCTTGAAAATTGGGAAATTGATTTGTTAGCCAAAAGTTTTTTATGTGCAAAATGTTTGGATAGCGCTGCTGCAGGAGAGGGTGACAAAATCAGCGGATATGCAAACTTCGATGCTCCATCAGCTTTTTGCACTGGTTGAAAGCTTATGCTGAGCATGTTTTGTGACAACGACTTGTTGATGAGATCTTTTCAATTCAGTCAGCTGCTTTTGGTTTCCATAAGGTCGCAGCGCATCCAGCAGGATTGGCCGCTTGTCTAGAAGCTTTGCTGTACAGACTTGTGGAGTGACTTTTTGTGCAGTTTTGATTTGTGCTTTTCTGTTTGCTCAACTGATTAATAATACTGGCCAAGGTCCGTCAATTACCTTGCTGTGTGCTCGGCCAGATTTCTGGGTAGCATGTAGACTAAAAAATATTAGCACAAAGGCACAAACAAAGCTTATTGTGACGTGTGGTTTTGGGCCAGGCTAGCTCTTTTTGGCCTACAAGTAGCTGCGGAAGGCAGCGAGAAGTGAGGGCGCTTTATCAAAGTGTCGCATTCGGGTTACTGCTGAGACTAGTTTGCAGTTGCTAGATGGCAGTGACTCACAAAAAAACCGAATGCAATGTATCATGCTTCTTTCCATCAGTGTTGTTAAGCTTGCAAGTTTTCGTGGCCAAACTATAGCGTTTGATCTTTAAAAATCCAGTTGTGAAGATAGCAGTGAAAAAACAATAAAAATGGAAACAACTGCACCGTGATCTTTAAATTGGTACATGGCCCCAAGCTGTGAGGCATAGAGCAGACTCCAACTCGGAGCCGGGTTGGAGGCATATTATGAGACAGTTTACTGTACATGTTATGAGATCAGACAGTTTTGGCCTGAGACTAAGTCTTCATCTAGGTCGTTATTTGTGCCACGCAGGTGTGGCGAACTGGATGTTGCTCACGGCTTTCCTTGTATGTTCAGCTTCAGCCTTATGCAGTCTCACTTGCTCACTGTCTAGACTTGGACGGAGTCAGACGACCTGTTTGTGTGACTATTCATCGATTCTGGTTTTGCCAGTGTTCAATCAGACATCAGAGATGAATTTCAACTTGCAGGTGTCTTTGCAGGGTTGCAGCCTGGTTCCAGCCTTACAATCTAAGACTAAATGCAAACAACTTCACGGAAGCGCTATTGAAGGTGTCTTGTCAGCGGGATTGCATCCAATGCTGTGAAAGTTGGGTCAAGGCAATTCCTGTGCATACGCGGGCCAACTGGCGCAGACAGCCCTGGGCTTTGCTTCAACATGTTTGATTCTTACATGTTCTTACAGGCTTGCGGAAACACACTGACAGAAGTCCATGATGTGTCAATGAGGCCCGACTACCTTATCAAATATGAGCACGTCCGGCCCTGATTTTGGGATTGGAAGTGTGTCACTTCTTGAAATTACCTGAAACAGCATTTTAGCTTTGGCGGAGAGCACTCACTGCCCACATCACTACAACGTTCGGATCGGTTCGTCCAATGATGGATGACATGACTGTGTAATGATGGATCACATTGTGCGACTGGTAAGGAGCCGCTAGTGTGCATTGCGCGTGAACGCTGCCATCACAAAAACCATCACCGGTATTCCCAAAATTTCCCAAACATCCACAAACTGAATATTGAGTCGGTATGCAATTTGATTTTGTTGTGAGACAGATTTGCTTGACTTCTGTATTGCAAAACAAGGTCGCACCCGGGCAGCCTCCATCTGCTGCGATTCTGAACTCGTGCAGTGCTGGGGCTACCCCTGCTTGCATTTTTCGAGTTTGCATGCATGGCTTCCCGAATTTACCAGGTTTGATCTCATGGGAGCTGCAATAGAGGTGCAAGAAATGAAAGTATAGGCCAGTAATTATATAGAGCCCGATGTCTCCCCGTGTATGGATAAAGCCAGGCCTCTGCGAGACAAGTGTGCTCAGGGCATGGTCAATGTGTGCCGTTTGCAGCCCAAGTGTCGAGATACGGTTTTGTGTGAAGTACAGGACAGATTTGCAGAGTCTGCAAGCCGCAGAAGCCATTGACGACTGTCGACATGTCTATCGACATGCCTTGCCCGTGAGGTGGATGAAGGTCCCTCTCTCGCTTGCAGAGCCTGGTGAGACGGTTGCTGGACTCTCAGGGTTTTGGTTCACAGTGCGAAGCATCAGTTGAATCAGCGTAGATCAATGGAGATCAGAGAGATCACGACCTGAGTATTCCCAGGCCAGCATGGGCGTGGCATTTTGCGAGTGTGACCCAGTTACGACCTTGATTGGGCACCATACAAACTCAAGCGGAAAAGATCCACTCCAAACATCTCCAAACTACCTTGAAGTGTCAACAGTCCAGTCTTGGATTCAATCCAGTCGTGGATTGTCGAACATTCAAGCTTGAGATTGGCCAATTCGAGGCTTGGGCTGACCCTGAGTGTCGTACGCTTCGGAAATCACAGCTCAAGGCCATGCTGCACAGCTTTGCTTTATGATCGTCTTATGATCATCATAGAATTCGCAAAGTACTACTTTCGTTTTCTTGTGTGTGTGTTTTTTTTAAACGAAGACAGCAAACAAAATGGCACACAGTCACTTTTTCCAGATCTGCTCGTGAAAGGCTTTCTTCCTCAGTCTTTTTGGCGGATTCCTTGGTCTGAAGCTTGGTGGTGTTGTCCAATTAAGAATATTGTTTCTTTTGCATGGACCAGTTCCAATCTCAATTATGTGGATGTGAACATATGTGAACACACCTCATTTCTGGGAGTTTGGAATGTACACATGTCACGTGATGTCATGTGTATACTACCATTATTTTGGGCTCCAGCGGCGCAACCCATCGCAAGATCTCCTCATCAGACTTTGCAGCTTGGAAGCACTTGATGGCGGAATCAAGACGAATCAAGCTGTGCACAAGCACTAATAGTCACTATTAATAGGCTTTCTTAAACTTTCTTGTTCTGTTCCTGCTTTTTGTACACACAGACTACCGCAGGTGGACGCTTGCCTTCCGGGCCTTTCCTGAAAGATGTCCAAGAGGAAGTGCATTTCATCTACACAGAGATGCTTTGCATGAGATATGTGAGATATGTGAGATATGTGAGAGATGTGAGATATGATGTGATATGATGAGATATGATGAGATATAATGAGATATGGTTTTGTTTCAGGTAGGCTTTCTGCAGGAAGGGAATGTCCTTTGATGAGAAGAAGGTCACGCTGTTGGCCGCCATGCAGGGTGAGGCCAAACGAGAACATGTTCCAAGCTTTCCAAACATCTGAAGACCAAGCACTTCAGTCTCAGATTCTCAGGATTATCTGAGGAGTTGCTCTGGGGTTTCCGTCCTTTGGGGCCAAGAGGATGTCTGCCTCGCTTGAAAAGGCTTCGTTCTTCACCCTGAAAGAACTGGAGACTTTGGGAAAGTCCAAGGGGGTCATCCCGCAGGCACTGATTGGTTCAGCGCATATACACACCATGGCAAGATATGACAAGATTGAAAGTGATAACAGTGCGATGGATCTTTGCCCTCAACAATCCAATGCAATGCAGATGGCCTTGTCACAATCAGACTATCTGAAATGAATATCCAACTTTCGATGCAGCAAAGTTGTAGTCTCGACCTTGAAAGATTGAACCTACGAGGCAGTCAAGGATGTTGTGGAAAGCCTAGTTGCAGATGACGAAGTTCAGAGCGACAAGGCAACTTGATTTTTTTTTACATCTATTTTACGTCTTCAAGAGTCAGAGTGCATTGGGCTGTTCAGTACAGAAGAGCATGAAATGCACCAGTCTGCCAGAGAGAACTTTGGCTGCTCTTAGTATATCTTGGTATCATAGCAATGCCTGGATGCTGGTGCAGGTTGGCTCCCAGCTGCTGTTTTGGGCACTCCCTTCCCAAAGAACTGCCACTTTGCAGAACAAGCGCCAGAAGCTTGAGGCCCTCAGCGGACGAAATGAAGGTACATAGATCTTCTTGTTAGGCCCCAACGTGTCCATGACCATGTAGGTCATGTATGGTGATTGGGCGCGTACTGTTGTTCTAGTTTCTGCAGGTTGTATAGTGACCCTTACATATGGGCCAGTCCTTGTGTGAATTCATGTTTTGTACCGTGGTGCATTTGCCTCTCTTTCGTCAGGCTGAAACGAAGCATCTACAAGCAGAGCTGCAGAAACTGCAGGCACCTTGAAAGCAAACATATTTATGAATACTTCACATCGCATGTATTTCGGTCTCACTACTTGGATTAATGCTTGGATTGGTAGTTGGATTGTTGCATGATGAAACTCCAGAGCGATTGCTGCCGAATGGCAAAGACAGCCAACTTTCACTTTCACTCACTGCACACTCCACAATTGATGCCAAAAGGGAATGACATCGTTGCAAATTATTTTGTCATATTTTGTCATTTGTCCTGCTCTTGTACATCCTGGCGTCCTGGCTCAAGCTTCGGTTCTGTTGAGCCATCAAATTTCTTCAGCCAAATAAAAAACTAAGCAGAAGTCGGCCAATGCTGAAACAGTGCCACCGTGGAAGCTTGCACAACACCACACTCGTTCTTGGACCTGCTTTGTCTCATTGAGACGTTGGTTATGCTGAATGGCAACAGACTCGCCGCGGGGCAAGCTCTGGCCACAAATCGGTCTTCACCCTGGACTTGAGAAAATGTTCACTTGTCAATTGAGGTGCAATTTGTGCTAAAGTATGTCCTTCCCAATTCTGACTAGTCAGCTCCTAGCTTCTTTTCCTTCTTCAAAGCTTCGTGTCCTTGAGAATTGAGATTGGCCCAGAACAATCCGAAGAGAAGATATTTGTGGATTTCGCATGAGGTCATGGCAGTCGGAGTTTTTTGGAGCGGTGCAACTCCGCACCTCTGACAAATTTTCCCAAGGCAAGGCAATGAACAATCAAGAGCTAAACCTGACATATACATATACATATATCATATATATATATAATTATACATATATATAATTATACATATATATATATAATTATACACATATATATAATTATAATTATACGTATATATATATATAATTATACATATATATATAATTATATATATAATTACAATATACATATATATATGTTTATATAATGTTCTTATAATATACACACACTCTCCTACAATCCAGTCGCTTCCATACGAAAATTGCCCTGGGTTGGCAGTGGATGGAGCGATGTCCTTGCTTGTGTCTCTTTGCAGGGTCGCTGGGTCAGCCGAGAACCTAGCCGACAGGCCAGGAACATTGGTGCAGGCAAGCAAAAAGGCAAGTAAGTGCTGTGCCGATATCAACATCCATTGCCGGGTACGAATATCGGGGGCTAGATTCACTATGATATGTACACATGTGAGTATATATTCATATATATATATATTCCTAATTATATTTTAGTAATAACGGTCAAAATAATTATAACAACAATATATATATATACACATAGACATGCAATTAGATATGTACGTACATATCTAGAAAAACAATGACACATACGTATCGCACGCAGACTTCTGTTATATGTACATGCACTGAAATGTCTGTATGGGTGTATAAATAAATAAATCAATTAAAAAAATATATATATAATATGTATATAATATACGTACGTATTCCACTTCAGAGTAGTGATTCTAGCATTTCTTATTCTTATCATATATGCGAACTTCAGACCTTCAGGTTTGTGGGCAGGTGGCGTGTGGAGGGGTTTAGAGTTTAGAGTGGCGGATGTATGGATGCGTACGTGCTGGCACATGCCCACCTCGAACAAGATGTGTGGCAAAATGAACAAGACCTGGGCTGTGACATGTTGAATCTCTTGACAATACTATACCGATATATGTACGTGTGTTTATATAGATATATACAAGTATATGTTACGTATCAACTAATCAATTAGTGTGCTGTATTCTTTAAATGCAAAGTGCAGAGAGCATAGGTACAATCTCAAATATTCCGAAATGGCTTCACAGACACGCAATGACCCTTTCACTTCTCTGACAGTGTTGCTGGGATTTACGGCAACTTCTGGGATGTTGCCACATCACTAAAAACGACAGGGTGCACGACTCCGCTCAAAGCCGGTTTGGACGCCATCATCACTGCGGTATGAAGGACTGGCGTTTCAATTGTGTCAGCTATAATGTTTTACTTCATTTGGCAATTTCTTAGTCCAGCCCGGCAGGACTGGAGACAAGTATCTTGACTAAAAGAAGCCGGTGTGTGTGGCGCCTGAAACAGCGACCCTGGATGAGACTCAGTCTCCGATACACTGCTATTGGCTTCCTTTTCCAATGTCTTGCCATGGGCTGTCCTTGGCCCCATTTCAAAGTGATCGCCTGGATTTTAGACATCTAAATCATCCTGGTAAGGCGATGAAAGCTTTGTATTTGCCAAGCCACCATACCTCTTTGCTGAACCGCACCTTAGCCAGCAAGAGTTGGGCTCTAGCGACAATATATCGTGTTTCTTTGGTCATCATGTCCTCAGCTTGTTTTGCAGAAGCAGCAATCTTTGACTTGCCTGAGCATACCTTTAAGCGAAGAAACTGACCATTTGTTTGTGTTTGCACAGCCTGCGGAGCTGCCTGGAAAGGCAAAAATCGCAGCTGTTTCAGCTAAAACAAAGCTTGCTGCTGGACGATGATAGCATCGTAGAAGACCCTGGGCGGCGTTCAATGCTAGACCTCAAGCGTATTTTTGAAAGCCTGGTGCTGTTACTTCAGTCAGTCTTTTCACAGACTTAAGTGAGGACTTGTAGTCATGCGCAGTAGCTGGGAGGTATGCTACCCCCAGCTAAGCAGAACACCCACACATTTTCACACATGATTTGTCCCACAGCAAAAATGCAACTCTTGGCGTTAGCTATCGTTAGCTCCTGTTCTTCTCGTTCGGTGATGGCAACGTGACCAAACGTGACTGGACTGAGGCATCTCCACCCAGCTTGGGATGCACTGAGCTTGAGCATGAGCTGCTCGTCGGGGAGGAGCAGAGACCATCACCAGAGCGTCCAGAGATGCCAGCGAGGCGCGCAGCGAGGTCGCAGCGAGGTCGCTGCTTTCGAAGCTTTTGCTGCAACCTTTGGAGTTTATCTATCTCATATCGATTGCAGGTCTGTTTCAGATTAACATATTGGACATATTGACACTGACCTTACTCTTTTTTTTTCCATTTTTCTCATTTTTTATACTTTCTTTATATTTTTCTCCTTGACCAGGCTGAGGCGCCAAGACATGGCACCAAGGTCACGGGCTAGGCTGGACCAGATCTGCGCTTCCTTGAGGTTGCTGCGCATGCTCAAACCTTTTATCATTGCAGCCAATTGCAGCTGCTGTGCTTTGCACACCGTCTCTTCAGGCTGAATTTCAAATCCAAGTCGTGGTGTGAAATGTCTCAGCGGCTTTGGCGCCTTCGATTTGTTTTCTTATGATGTATAGTATATCATGTAACTTTCTATTTTCACTAAGTTACTTGGGGCGCGGCCTAGGGAGTAAACGAAGAGAGTAGAACTCTTGTCCGAATGAGTGAAATGGATTGACTTGGGAGGAATATCACAAGGCATTGGACTTGCGGAAGTCTCTGTGCAGGTATACGCCTGGATATCTTCATGATGCACGAAACGATGGTCTGCACCGGGTGAAGAGGGCCCACCATTTGCATGATGTGTCACTTGGCAATAGATATCGGCCACCAAGTACCACTATGTGCCGCGTCCTGGGATCGCTTAATGCCAAGTTAAGATCAAAAATAAAAATGATTAAACAAAATTAAACGACGCCGTTTGGAGACTTCGAAAAAGACGCTATATTCTCCAGTGTGTGACCCTAAGGAAGTTTTCGATTGGCTCTTTGACCTACTTCTCCGTCGAGACGTGCCAGGACACTTCCAGCAATGTTGGAGTTTCGGATCCAACAACTCTCACATTCTCCCCATTTCTCCCTTTGCTGAGCATTTGCTTTTCGTATCTTTTTGCATCTTTTTGCATCTTTTTGCTGCTCTTCAACTAGGCATGTTGTGAGAGTCGTCATGCACAGGAATGGCAGATGCCCCGCAGAAGCGAGTACCGATCTCCGAAATCCAGGCCAAAAAGCCGAGCTTGTCATTTGTAGATTGTAGATTTATGATGATTTATGTAGATTTGTAGTCCAGGTTGTGCACCCGGCAATCGGCACTCCGAATGTGTCTTTTGGGGTACTGTTTCTCTGAGGCGGCCGTTGGAAGGATTTGGAGGCTGGATACGTGGAGAGTGACTCCATCATTGGAGCTCTGCTCATTGCTTTGAAGCATCCAACGTGGGTAGGTCGCGTCAAGCCTGGTGTCTACCGGCAACCGGAAGCAAAACCGGCAGCAAAACCGGCATCTGCTGGAAGTGCCCTGCTTGCGGAGTGTTTGGTGTCTGAGTCTTCTGTTTCAGAACTGTTTCCGATTTTCATCTTTGTCTCATCCTTTTCTCATCCTCCTGTTCTTCATCGTTCAAGCAAGGTGAGACGACATCATTGAAGCTTCAACCGGAGATCGATATTGCAACCACATCACCTGGTTCACCCTGCACGCCTTTTCGTTATGCATGTTTCCGTGAGCCGTGACTGGGTAAAGCCACCCCTTTTAATCTTCTTTTCACTTTGAATATCTTTGAATAAAAGCTGTTGACATCTGTTGACACTCAAAGCATCAGCCCATCTCCCTGCCACGGAGACATTGATCCGTGTGATCAACGCAAGTTTGGCGTGCCTCCGCCTTTTTTTTTTGCCGGTGGTAGAAGGAACTTCTGAGAAGTTTCGAGTCTTTTGGTAGACAGGAATTGCAGCTCACATGCTCAAAAGAGGATTGTTTTCGCACCGCTCCGGTTTTGTTGGCAAAGTTTACATGTGCCGTGATGGAACTATGATGCAACGATGATGGAACTGTGGCAGCTGCAGCATCCTGTGAGGCAGAGCTGACGCAGTTGTCATCACAGCCCGCTCCGACCGAGGCGAGTTTGGCCATGCTACATTTGTTTTCGCCAAAGTTGCACACAGTTGAACAAGGAGTCGATGTAAATCTATGGAACTCTTGGGATGATCTTGTAAAAATTATATATATATATATATATGTATAATTCTTGGATGAAGGTGCAGCCTGTTTTTTGTACCGAAATCGACCGCAGGAGGAGGCAGCCACCCTGAGGGCACAGGCAGCCATGGAGCGGAAGAAGTGTGAGCAGTTGCGTTCCGAGATCCAGGTGCCTGGTGCAGACCGAGAATGACAAATTTGCTTGGAACAACTTGGAACAACTTGGAACAACTTGGAACAACTTGGAACAACTTGGAACAACTATGTATAAACTATGTATCTGTTTGATTCAGCTTGTTACTTGATGGGGTGACTCACGCAGGCTTATGAGCGATGCGGTCCGGCCAAACTTGCTGAGATGAAGAAGCTGACTGCGATCGCCAAAGATGCTCAGCAAGAATATATATATATATATATATATAAGCTATTCTCCTGAGTATGCATAAATAGAAAGAGGCACATACATTCAGCGCTTTCCAGAGCACAGGTGCCGGTGCCAAGGTTTCCCGAGGCAAGCTCTTTGACAGCCTGATGATTGAATGGAAGAGATGCAACGGAACTGATTGGAGCATCATGAATGCAGGGTTCAAAATGAACGAATCAATGGGTGAATAGCTTCATATGACCACCATGGAAGATACAATACGTACACAATTCTGTATGACATGTTGTCACTTGGAGTCATGTTGGATTCACACAAGAACACTTACTGCGATATAGAACACGAATCACGTGCTGTTTATCTCAGGAAAGCACGTAAAAGACTACAAAAAGCACTTGCCCTCCCTCTCAACCAGTTTCTTTAGCTCTCAACTCTCAACACCTTTGTGTTGGCATTTGACATAGTCGTTTGGTGACGCTAGTGCAGGAAACTGCGATCGGAGAAAATCAGATTCAGTCCCTGTGCATCAAATGATTTCATATATATATATATATTTGATTCATATCTGTGTGTATATATATACATATTTACATACACATGTTTGTATGTATTTATATACACGTGTCACGCTATGACATTTGCTTGATATGCTCGCACATTTATGGCACTGATTCCGCAGCAAACGAGGAAGCTGCGAATCGTTGGGCGGACAACATTTGCCAGATCCACAGTCTGACAAGTCAAAACCTTTCATCCCTTGAAAAGTCTTCAACCTTTTGCATAGCAACATAGAACGCATCAAAGCAATGGTGGAAGCAACAAGACTGAGGTGCTGTTCGGTCTTTGTTTCTCCGTGAGCGGAGAGGGGAAATCAGTGCTTCTCAGTTTGATCAGACCTTTGGTCTCCCAGAGGAGTTTGAATATTTGGAGTAGAATTCGTCGCGCCGACTTTGAAAGCTTTAGTCATGGCGCATCATTGTCATGCAGCAATGCACAGGATCCGATTTGTTTGGAATGATTTCAAGTCAGATGGAACGGTTGAGTTTCTTCAATCTTGGGCAGAAGTGAGCGACTCATGCCGGATGTGGTGTGCAAGACGCTGCAAGAAGTGCCGGTGTTACCAGCAATGCTGTCGCAGCCAGTTGATGGCTGAGGTGTCTTGTCATGTTCTTTCTTGGGACTCTTGTGGCATGTGTGGGTGATCCACAGGTCCTGCCTGGGGTTGTAGTGACATTGTAGTGGTGGCACCAAATTCCTGACGCTTCACCATCTGCGAGAGTCAAAGATAAAACGATGGTCAAGGGAGGCTACAGAGGCTAATTTTTTTTGGTCCAGTTTAAGAATTGTTTCAGATCTACCTTTCCTCTGTGAAATGTTGGCTCAAGGCACAGCCTTGGGCTCCTGAGTTGATGGCTAATCTCAATTGGAGATGGCTCAGATTAGCTCAGTAAACCTAGCTGACCTAGCTATTTACTCCCTGGTTATTCTGACCTCTTACTAGATTCAAATTGATTCAAAGACGACTATTCATGAGATGCTCGTAAGTAATACGGCTTTGAAAACCACATGGGACAGAAGCGTCTAAGAGCCTTGGAGAGTTTGAAATACTCTTCAGACTTCAAACTATTTCAAGTCCATGACTTGAGTAATTTTCCCCATGCCCTTCGACGTATGCCGCCATTTCGCGAATTCTGTGCCGCTGGTCTCGTGGCACTTCAGCTAGCAGCAGATCGGTGGCACTTCCGGAGGACCAGGAGAAACTCTGTGACTGCGCTTGTTGCAAGCACTTTGAAAACTCTTTGAAACCAAGTGCCCAGTGCCCAGGGTTTCCGAGATTTTCCGAGGTTTTCATTTTACTACGCTTGTTTTTGGTGAGAGTCCAGTGAGAATGACCTCCAAGACCTCCAGAGTGGTGCTGTCCAGGAAGTCGTGCTCACAGTGTCATTCAGATGCAGGCCATTCAGGCCATGCAGGGGGAATTGCGAAATCGGATTAAAATCGGATGAACTAGTGCGGATATGTCGGAGACTGTCGGAGATGGTTCGGTTTCACTGGTGCAGTACATTGATCCGTCACTCTTTCGGACCAAAATTGAATATTGTCTCTGTACAGTCAGTACAATCAGTACAGTCAGTCTTTCTTCTGAAACTGCTTAAATGCATTTAAATGCTTTGAACTGAGAAATTGAGGTCGCACTTGGCATCTCAACATCAACAATTTACCAGATTCTCGACTTGGATTATTCCTTCACATCGAGATTTGCTGTGAGCACAATGCAGAATGATGCAGACAGGTAAGGCTTTGGTCTGATGACCAGTCCATATGCACACAGATACAGTACAGTAGCATTGTAAGTAGACAATTAACAGTAATTCACATTAATCAAAGTTGATCAACATTAATTAACACTAAAATTAACACTAGTTAATCAACATTGATTACCATTAATTCTAAAATTGTACCCCCGAGGTGGATCGACAATGCCACTCTTTGGATCCAAGGACTTGGTTCCATCACTCGCTGTCCCGGCCTCACCAGCTCACTCTGTCCAAACCTTAGTAGATCTTACTCGCTGTAGCACACATCATGACTTCTTGTTGAGGATTTGGCGACACTTATCCATAAAGACATTGAAAGCTAAGGCTGAAAAACAGGCTGCTTGGCAGGAGCCGTGGGAACATCAACTTTGGGATGCAGTCGGGCCTGTCTCTTGGCACAATTTGGGCAACTTCAGCAAAGGCTTCAGCCCGGTTTTGTATGGTTTTGTCGGCTTTGTCAATTTGTAAACCTAGCAGTTGCAGCAGATTTTGGAACACCTGGAAAGTTGTGGAACTCTCCAGGTTGCTAATGTGTATCGGAGCCTCATGGCAAAGATTTCACCAGAGACTCTTCCAAAGACACTAGTTGGGCTGAATGTCCTCGTGCTGCACGTGTGGCGCTTAGAGCAAAGTAGCAAAAGTAGCACTCAGTAGCACTGTGAATTTCTGGAACCGAGTGCATTGGAAACATTAGCCAGTCTGCCAGAGTCTGCCAGAGTAGCGGCCAAGGACAGAAAGCCGCAATGCAAGGGGAGGCAGAAGCTACATGTGCAAAGAGCAGCGACGGATTCGTTGGATCCGCAACCGGAAGCAGAGGCAGAGCTTCACAATCTCAGCGCGCCCAAACTGACTGTGGAGTCGCTGCATTATATGCGCCTGGCAACAGCTGCCTACGGACGAGTTTCTTTGCGTCCAGGTCTGGTTGGAATTACAGACAGCAACTTCACGCAACTGCTCTGCAAACATGTGGGTGAGAGCCTGAACCCAGAGGAGGTGCGCGGGGCCAAAGAGTTTTGCTGGTTGTGTTCACTTTATATCACTTTGTATCATATTGACATGTGTTGACATGTGTTGACTCGTTGGTGCGACTTCCCCGTTTTACTTTGTAGCTTCGAAGGTTAGCGTGCCCTTGGCTTCATTGCGCGCACGATGGCTGCTGCCTGCGCACTATGTACTGGTTGATCGTGGGCGCAGAGAGGTAGTTGTAGCAGTGAGAGGCGAAGGGGTAGAGCTGTCCGGGGGGGAATTTGGATGAATGTTGTCTGCAGCGCTGGGGTACTGGTGCTCCAAGGGAATATAAATATAAACATAACAAGATGTTAAGAAGTCTACAATTATTTTTGGGTCAATGCTAGTTTTTAAGGGGTCTTACTTGTGAAATCTGTAGATGCGCAAAGGCCACGCAGCACCACCACAACATTTCGACACTGGATGACCAACAATACCCAGGTGTTCCAAAGCCAGTCAACATCCTTTGTCAAGCACAACATTTGTAGTTTATTCAAATAGCATTTGACATTCATCATGTACACACTGTGATGTCTTTTTCATGCAGTACATCGAATTCCCATTCTGTGCAACATAAAGCAGTGTTCTATATTTTCTATTTTTGTGATAGTTTATCTAGAATTTATTTCCGGCTGTCCGAACGCAGGCACACTGAGTGTCCAAGATGTGCTGACGGATCTTGGAGCTGAAGAAGTTGATTTGTTTTTGGGTGGCAAGGCCGATGGAAAATATGGCAGAGCAGTGGCCACTCTGCCAAAGTCGGTTGTCAAACTTTTTGAGTCCGCCTGAGTCAGCTCAAATATATTTTATTTATGCTTAGACGATCTAAATTATGTCGTAAATTTTCAATATTTTTTATTCTCATCAAATTTAGGCTCCTGTTTGGCTGCTGATGTTTCGAGTGCCAGACACTCCATTGCTCGTGTGCTTCCGACTCTAGTCTAAAATGTGGTGTGTGCAGTGCCGGAAGGGTAGAGACACAGACATGCTTTATACACACACGCATATAGAAGCCAACCGTATGAGTCTACTGCGTGGGGCAGAAAAAGAATGGTACGTAAATTAGGCGAGCTTAAAAGATACGGGACTTCAACCCAACCTCACATTCCAACATCCAAAGTCCGTAATCCTCAGCAATTCAATGCAAACTGAATCGAAAGAGACAGTTCTGAAAAGCTCTTAATTGGTAGAAACATAATAGGATTTCTTTGCATATGCGCATTGAGCTAAAGGTCCTTGCAGGGATTTCACATGAGGATGGCCACGGTTGTTTTAGCATCATCCCTCCCCAAAGTTTTTTTTCTCCCAAGTTCTCTAAATTATTTCTTTTTACTATGAATGGGCGACAGTTTCACTAGTGGATGTGTGATTTGCGGGTTTTTCAGTTCGATTTCTAGGAAAGGTGTCGCGAAGGTAGTGGCTAGAGCAAAGCTGTCTTGAGAATACCCTAGCCCTAGCGTACAAAGCAACACGGTTTAGTCAACACGAATTATTGGTTTATTGTATCATTCCGTAATGCAGTTTCTACTATTGGTGCCATTTTCATCCATTTCCATTGGTGACATTTCCATCTATATAGTTCTATTCCTCCTAGGAACAAGAGGTTACTGTATCTCCGCCGTGAAAATCTGTGAAAGATCAAATTGGAGTTCGTGACAGCTTGGCTAAAAAATGCTAAGACTTGCCGCGTCAGGATGAAGAATTTTGATCAGCTATACATACATTTCACGTACGCATGCTGTACAAACATATTAAAAAAAAACAAGAAACATGATGTAGGTGTTTGCTCTTATCCCTGCGAGGCACATAAGAATATGCTGCAGAGTGCTTGCAACGTGTTGCGAGCTGTTCACCCACTCTTGGAAACTTTGTCCGGGATTGACAGAATAACTTTCACTGGTCACAGCCTGGGAGGCGGAGTGGCAGCGTACCTCACGATGCTGTTCTTGGAGCTGCAGGACTTGCAGGATCGGGATGATCCACGGGATTCCAAGTCACCGGAAGTCCGGTGCTTTTCCTTTGGAGCTCCCGGGATTTGCTCTGCAGCTGTGAGCAAATCTCTCCGAGATCGTATTGCTTCCTATTGTCACGCCCAAGATGTGGTTCCGCGGCTGTCAACAGGTCACTTGTTGGAGCTTCATGGCCGAGCTGTACTTGCGGCAAATGTGGCAGGAGATATTGTCAAGCGCTTGGCAAATGGTGGGCTTTGGAAAGCTGCACAAGTTGCGCAAGCCATTCCTCAAGACCTGGAAGAAGCACTGGCAAGCAGCAAGATTGAAGCCTTTGAAAAGCAAAACTCTGGGGATTCGCCGGATATGCTGAAGCTTTATCCGGCCGGTCGTTGCTTCTTGGTTCAGCGTGATGGTGAGATAGAAGAGCTTGCGCCTGAAGATTTGGCACCTTGCATAGACTTTTCGGGTGGCCGCCGAATGGTGGTCGACCATTTGCCCAGAATCTATGAAGTTGTCATGAAGGCAGCAGCTGACAGAGCGCAACATGCACAACAGGCACAACATGCACAGACAGTACAGTGTGCAGAAAAGTGTGCTGAAAAGTGTGCAGAAGGCCGTAGAGGTGCAGCGCCTACACACCTTAGGGAGCTGGTGAAGTCTCGCCTCTGAAAAGCGGCTCGGTGGGAGGGCTCGTGCATTGCTGGTGCATTGTTTGCAAAGGCTTCAGTGTTGGTCAAGGTGTGGTTTTTGTTTTTCTTTCATTTTCTTTCTATGCCTTTCTGAATGCCACTCTTTCGAAATTACCGAGGCTTGGATCTCTTCTACTTAGGCTTCTGGGTCAGAGGCATTCTGAAGTTTCTAGCTTAGCGCAGCTATGTGTAGCTGCAGTCTCGATTGAAACTGCGAGAAAGTCATTAAACAAGCTTTGTGGAGAAACGAGATAGGAGCTGACTGGGGAGTTGTAGCAAGGCTTTTAACCCTTGGGGGCTTTGGCTTGTGGTTTGCACCCTAGAGCCCTCTGAATAAATTTGCGAACTGTCAGAGCTTCATTGACATCGCTTTGACAAAGCGCAAGATTTCGTGTATTTTGACAAAGGTGGCTGTTTGATGTTGTTCGTGTCGGGGCTGCTCCAACCTATGCACGGCAATTTAGATTGAACAACGCCGAAGTCTCAGTGGACCGGCGTCGCCAACGCAACCTTTGCATTCGACAGATGTTGACTCAGGACTTGCCACACTGGGTCTTCATGCTCATCCTTGTCCTTCTCTTTGGTGGTGGTGGTTTAGTCCATTCTATGTCTTCGTGCCCAAAATTGATGGTTGTCATGAACTCTCAATTGCAAACAAGTGGACTGAATTCACACAGATTCTTGAACCTGGAGGTACGCTCGATATAACAAAATGAAGATGCGAGAAGGTGAAAGGCCACTTGACTGCAGTGACAGAAACACAATATATACTATACCAGTAGTACCGCGCAAGGCAGTGGCGGAAGTTTCAAAGATAGGATAGGAAAGTATAGGAGAGGTGAGTTGTTGTGATGCATGGATGGCAGAACGAATCCACTGATGGACCGAAAGGTGGTTGGAGTTGTGTTTTTTGGAGTGGTTGCAATGGCTGCAGCACCCACAACTGCTGGATGTAGTGTGGTGTAGTGCAGTTGTAGTTGTAGCGTAGTGTAACGGAGTTGTAGTTGTAGTGCAGTGTAATTAGTGTAGTGTAGTTGTAGTTGCAGTTGTAGCTGTGGTGTGGTGTAATTGGTGTAGCGTAATGTAGTAAAGCGTAGCGTAGTGTACTCTAGTGTTGTGTACTGTAGTCTGGTAAAGTATAGTGTAGTCTAGCGTAGCCTAAGGTAGTGTAGATGTAGTTGTAGTGTAATGTGGTGTAATTAGTGTAGTGGAGTGTAGTTGTTGTTGCAGTTGTAGTTGCAGTTGTAGTTGTAGCTGTAGTGGAATGTAATGTAACTAGTGTAGTGTAGTGTTGTGTAGCGTGGTGTAGTTGTAGTTCCATTTGTAGTTGTACTTGTATCGTACTGTAGTGTAATTAGTGAGTAGTGTAGTGTAATGTAGTTGTAATTGTAGTTGTAGCTGTGGTGGTGGTGGTGGTAGTTGTAGTAGTAGCAGTAGTAGTCGTCGTAGTAGTAGTAGCAGCAGTAGTAGTCATCGTCATAGTAGTAGTAGTAGTAGTAGTAGTAGTAGTAGTAGTAGTAGTAGCTGTTGTTGTTGTTGTAGCTGTAGTTGTAGTAGTAGTGTAATTAGTGTAGTGTATTGTAGTGTAGTGTAGTGTAGTGTAGTGTAGTTAGTGTTAGTGTTAGTGTTAGTATTAGTGTTAGTGTTAGTGTTAGTGTTGTGTAGTGTAGTGTAGTGTAGTTTAGTTTAGTGTAGTGTAGTGTAGTTAGTGTAGTGTAGTGTAGTTGGGGTAGCGTAATGTAGGGCAATCTATTTGTAGTTGTAGTTGAAGTTGTAGTAGTAGTGTAACGTAGTGGTAATGGATGTTGTAGTTGTAACTGCCGAAAGAAGTTTAGAAGTCAAATTTCCGACAATGGACAGATGAAAAAGCAGAGGTCAGAGAAAAGAAGAAAAGAAGCAAGATGATCAGAGAAGAGAAAGAGTCATAAGAAAGAAGATGCAGGTGCACGGAAAGATAGACAAGTCGCGAATCCTTGGGTTTTTCCAATGATTTTGGCTCCAGAGGTCGAAAAGTAGGCTCGCTAAAGCGGCGGGTGTGGAGCCATCTGGGCAGATGAGAGATAAAAAATTGCACGTCGTTGTGGCGTGAAGCACATTTCCAATTCAACATGCTAAGAATACGACAGGTTCGGAGCACCTTTGGAAGTTGTGATGTTGAAAAAGTGCACGGCGTTGTGGCGCGAAGCACATTTCCAAG
>Ga0126342_10004790_pt1 | contig 23277 bp, 21 predicted proteins | sample Cyp1metagenome_FD_92528 | JGI IMG/M metagenome (GOLD analysis project Ga0126342, IMG submission 92528) | Coral microbial communities from Lord Howe Island, Old Settlement Bay, Australia - Cyphastrea 1 metagenome | ecosystem: Host-associated > Invertebrates > Cnidaria > Coral ...
GATCTAGATCTGCAGGTGTGAAGGTGTGAAGATCTAGATCTGCAGGTGTGAAGGTGTGAAGATCTAGTATAACGGCTGCTTTTTTACGAAGAACCCTTCGCAGGCGCTCTCGGGAAAAAAACACCATTCTTACTTGATTTTCGTAGCTAGAAACCTCCCCTTCTTTTTGGGGTGTTCAAGCTAGCCATGTTTGATTGCCAGATGGCAACTCCATTTATATCCCATGATTCTCCCAATCTCATTAGCTATGGAAAATCAGCTATCCCACAGGCTGGTGCCCCAGTTCGGAATCGCTAAGTAGATTTATAAGTCCAATGTCACTATGGTTTCGAGGTGATATATCGAAGTAATTAATGGCATTATAACTACAACCAACTCATTTATAACTGAGGGGGCACCACCTTGCATGGGATTTCAATGCTGCCTTGATTCCAGACCAACCTGTCATCCCAGAAGCTTCCTCCATCAGGTCCAGTGTATGATCAAGGCCTGGTCCGCCTGTGAGATCGATATGGATCTCAGGGCTATGTGGAGTAGACGGGCACAGAATACCCCGAATGGGCAACAAGATATATATGTGATATGTGCATGTGTATTATATATATAGTGTACATATATACATGTATATATATAATCAATTAATTAAGTAAGTAAATAAATCAATAAATAAATAAATAAATGTATAAATGCTGGATTTTCATATCACAGCCATCTTATCTCATAATGAATTATACCCAACAACCGTATGGGCAACAAGACCGGCATATCACGCGCAACCATGTTGGCTACAGCCGTGTGTCAGGTCATGATCATATCAAATCTATGCCATCCGTGTGTCCATACTTCTCAAACCCAAAAACCTACCTATTTCACGGCTATTCTTAGAGGTACCCTGCAAAGAAGTCAATATTTATTCGCTAGTGAGTCTACAAGTCACCCATATTCACATTGTCCCAGTTTTTCAAAACGCGAGACTTTAAAACCTCAGATTTCAGCCTGGTTGTCCCTTAGAGCTAACCTCGGCCCCTCCAAACCTCCTAAAACGTCGTCGTTGGCACTGCGCGAAACGCTCAGGGCGGGTCGTTGGTCAAGCCATCCACCAACTGATACACCACGGCGGCCGTGACATCGGCGACCACCTGCCTCGGGGGCTGGACATGGGATGAAAATAATAGGGGCGATGGAAAAAAACACGCTTGAAAGATGTTGAAAAACACGATATATATACATGCATATGTATGTATATATAATTATTAAAATCATTATTATTGTTATTATTATCATTATTTATTATTATTATACTATATATTTATCATAGATATATTGATATAATTCATTAAAATGGAGAGGTCACTATCGGATCATTTCACCGACTTTCATACAGTTCAGGCCCAGGCCTATTTGGATTCTCTGAAAAATATGGTACTCAAAAAATTGATGGTTGATAAAACCATTGCCACCAGTAAGATTGAGAATAAAATTGGGATTATCCTTCATTTTTTGGACGAACCCAAAACCACTATCCGTTGATTAAAATCACTTTGTTCATGTTTAAATCACTATTTTGGCTGGTGACCCTCTGGTAATTTAACATAGCTATTGAAAATGGCCATAGAAGGTTCGTTGATTTGCCTTTCAAAAATGGTGGTTTGCTATAGTTTACCAGAGTGTAATCATCATCAATCATCATCAATCATCATGAAAAGCCCGTAAAATCCCATTGAAATAGCTAGCTATAAACTCCCATGTGAAATCCGTGCCGAGGTGCTTGTTGTCCAGGTACTCCTGAAGAGCCCCCTGAGGGTGTTTGCTCAACCCGTTGCAGGCGTTGTCACAGCAACACAACCTCGGCACTGGTGACAGAAACCCAGCTATGGATGGTGTAAATCCATTTAAACATATAGGATAAGCACCCTCCAAAAGGTAGAAAAGTAAATTCCGACTGAAATAGAGATAAATAACATGTCTATATTTTTCGACCTTACTCTATATAACAAACATCCTTGAACCCTAGTTAACCATGCTTCACCTACTGAGCTTAACCAACGTAGCATAGGAGGAAAACGACTTTGCTAAGTAGGATGCGTCACCATACAGCTGGTTGGCATCATGGGGATTCAACGAGCCCTTAATGGAATGGCTATAAAATGATGGTTGTACATGGTTTAACCCACTATAATGGCTTTACCATACCCAGTATACATTATTTCACCATGGGGTAGTGGGTATATTACCATATGGCTATTCACCAGCAAAATTCTGGTGGTATAAAATCAAAGGTAATTGGGGTATAGTGGGATAAGTCTCCCAGGTCGGAGACTCTCACAATAAGGCTTTTTTACATAGGTCGGGGTGCGCGTCCAAAATGAAGTGAACTTTTAACCTGTTTCTTTGTACAGAATCCCGATTGCATACCCTCCATATTCCAGAACATGCTCTGCAGAATCCCTCACACAAATCGCTGATAGAAGGGCAAAAACCTCTACATTTTCTACTAATTCCAGGCCCTTTTTGGCACCTTAAGTTCCAACATTCCACTTATTAAAGCTAGTTTTGGGACCGAAAGTAGTTGTAGAGATACTTCGGTGTGGTGGCTCAATGTTTGCGTGTGTGTTTGTGTATCCTGACTTTGCAAAAGTATCAACTTCACCTTGTTTTTTTAATCTGCGCGTGCTATTGAGAGGCCGCTTCCAGATTCTGCTTGTTTATTTGGGATTTTAAGCGGTCTGGTTTCTGATTCTGTGGATTATTTTGGGTTTACGCTTCGTGTTGTCTTTTTTAACGATAAATGTTCCTGGGTGCGTAATCCACTTGTGTTAATGATTCTGGCGGTTAATCATCACTTTTTTAATGATCATCTTCTGGGGGCCAAAGCTACCGGTGTTTTCCACTCCGAAGCCTCTGGGAATGTATTCCTCCTCTATAAATCCTGGTGATCTGTCACAACATATGCAATCACAGGCAAATACACGTGTAGTCCATAAGAATACATACATGAAACATTATCATATATATATATATATGTATATACATAATTACATAGAGATGACTATATAATTGTATAGACATGTCATCGCCCGGTGCCATTGCATCAACCATACCAACTGAACCTCCGCCGGATGAAGGTTTCTATGCGGCCGGTGGAAGGAACCCTTTTGCTGTCCAGGAACAAAAAGTAGGGCACCTGCCAAGGCGCTGCGGCTGATGTTGTGCAGTCTGATAGGGGGTATCTATAGATAAATATATGCATATTCTAGTTGGTGGTTTTAAGCATCTTGAAAAATATTAGTCAATGGGAAGGATTACCCATATATTATGGAAAATAAAAAATGTTCCAAACCACCAACCAGTATTATGTGATATGTGTATATATATTATATATATCACACATTTCTTGTGGATCTGTCTGTCCATCCGTCTAGCTGGCTATATACCTTGCTATCCATCCAGCCCATCCAGCCATCCATCCATCATGTGTCTCACCTGCATATAATGATGGTGGTGTAAATTGGGTGTCCGAAAAATTGGCAACTCCTGCAGTTCCTGGCGCCTTGAACGACCTGACCTGTGGTCGGTTACCGGGGAATTTCGCCGCTTTTTGGAGGGCAACCCACTCCGAGAAACAAGCCATGCGATTGGCTGGAGAAAACTAGGGCATCCACATATTCAAATTGAGAGACCTGCCATACAGAAGATCAACAATGGCCACGTTCAACCGGGACCCATTGCAATGTTGTGTAATGTTGTGTATATCTGAACAAGTCCTCTCAAACCACACACCACTTATCCACTTCATCCAAGCCAGGAAGTGCACTTATCCAAAAATCAAAACCCATGGATTCTGAAAACTGCCATGGATAAACGGATAAACCATAGGCACAACATTATGGATTTTGCCTAAGATTTTGAATCCGCTAAATCTCTCGGAATTGCCTTTTTTAAGCGGTAAAACCCCCTGGGTTTGGAAGCTGCTTCTTTCTCTACCTGCTTATTCATAGCAGGGAAACATCCATGAAGAACTGGGTTTGTCCCAAAATGGTACCCCAAATCGTCACTAGCTAGTCATCATCTTCCCCATGCCACAAGTTGAGGGCCATACCCCCATGATCAAACGCCCCCCAGTCCACCAAGATCCCATGCCTGAAGCTCTTCGCACAACATCCATTCGTTGCCCGCAGTCATGCCAACCACGTGCCCGATGCCTGCTGCTGGATGAAGGTCAAATTAAGGGTCAGTGCACACGATGGTGGTCCCCCATCCGTAGCTACTCTCATTTTTGTTGTGTCAAATCCCGTCCTCCCGATTTAGATTCCAATCTTTACAAACTGATCTCCATGTTTCCGGCTTATATAAATCCGTACTCTATTAGCTTAAATGTCAATGGTTTCTAAATGAAATCCGAGTGTTTCTGGCCAAATCCGAATGTTTTCACCTCAATATCCATCTTCACATCATCTTCAATCTACATGTTCCCTGACTAAAGTACCATTCCGTTCCCCCAATGTGAAAAACAAAAACGATGCGAAACTCTGGTGCCAGATACTGCCAGGAATTGGGATCTAAAGTAAATGGTTCCCTGACTAACCCCATGTTTGTAGTTCATAAACCCATATTTTGGTTTGCTAAATAACGATTGTGGTAGCTTAAATATGCTTAAATCAGAAGTGTTGCTTGGTTCAACCAGCATGTTAAAACATACTAAAAACCACCATTTCTGCGGCTTGAAGCACCAGTTGTGTAGCTTAGAAAAGTCCGCATTTTTGGTGCACCCGTGGGGAAAGCCAACCCGGATGTCCTCGGTAGCTGCGGATCTCCGCGCGGGTCTCGAAGCGAGGGCCCACGGTGTTGACGTAGACCATCTCCTGTGGCGCGGTCAGCCATGGGAGCCATGGGAGCCATGGCCACAGCCAGGAGGTTCCTAAAATGGGGGAGGGTACCCCAGGGTACCCAACTCCAAGTCACAAATGACTATTTGAAAAACTCGGATTGAGGATTGAAACTACTTTCAGGGTTTGGGGATCCTCCATTTTAGGAAAGCCTTTTTGATACAATTTTATGTTGGGTTGGTTTATAATGGAACATGTTAATCCAAAAACATGGTGTGTTCATCGAATATGGGGTGGGGTCATGCATTTTGTTATGCTATGGTTTGGTGATAGTGACATTTGGATACATGTGGATATATTTGGTTTGAAATAAACTTCAATATATGGAAAATGGTTTGGTTGCAGGAACAAAGAATCCTATACATCTCTTGGTTTTCAATGCTGACTCTCTGAAAAAATAGAGGGAACTGTTGGTATATGATTTACCCATTGGTTCAATGAGGCTACCATAACCCTGTGTCAATTAACCAACCAGAGGAAAAACCCGGTGCAACTGGGTGTTTGGGGCCATGATCATATGTTGGTATCCAAAATGACGCGGGTCATAACCACAATGATACCCCAAAGTATGTGGCCGGGCCGTGACATGTTCAGTTTTGATATGGAATACTAAAATGATGCCATAGTTTCCTTTTTTTATGATATTTATGATAGACTGGTTGGTGGTTTCAACCCCTCTGCAAAATATTAGTCAGTTGTTCACCTTATTCCCAATATATGGAAAAAATGTGCCAACCCACCAACCAGTTACAGTATGGCTACATATTGATCGCCTTGTGTTTCGGCTTGGTGGGAATCCTACAGAAGCCCGATTTAAAAAAAAATCCAAAGAAACAACCAGGGATTCAATCAGCCAATGATTGGTTGAATAAGATGGTTCACGGGCAAACCTGGCTGGGACATCTCCCATATATATATATATTATCTATTATCTATTATATATATATATATGTATATTAGTGGGCCTTACTAGGGAAAACACATAAAGATTATAAATCATCATGTCATATCATTTACAAATGGCTTGTGAAATATCTTATAGGCAGGAAAATCAATGAAAGCCATGTCTGCAAATATCTACACTAGATTTGCTAAGTATATGCATACCTTTGCCATATGCATACATTTACATAAGCAGTCAGACTTAGCTGATTACAAGGTTTGGTGGCAGCCAACCACCAACCGCCCGCTTCAAAAAAGTGAGTGAGTCCCTGAAATCCCCCTGAAATATAGCATTCATCAAGGGGATCATCGTCACATTGGTTTTTTGGATTGTTCAAAAACATTTCAACCACCCCATGCCAGTTCACATATCAAATGTCCTCCCAAATCACTCCGAAATCACTCCGAAGTTGGTGGATTTGGAATGATTTAATGTCAACTCCGGATTAATAAACCATGGTTTATTAATTAGGGGGTACCCTCCAAATAGTGACAATATGGTACAAATGGTACCCTCCCAATTTAACAGCCTAGGGTTTATTTATCCAGGGTTGACATTACCCTCCGGTATCAAACCTGGCTGGAAAATCCCTGCCACTTCGAGGATTTTCCCAGCAAACCTCCATGGCTTCGGGGATCAAAACCAGCCTCACCCTGGACCAAAGGCCAACTGCTGGCCGATTGACCCTTGGCAAACTTCACCTGGCGCCGCGGTGCAACCTCGAAGAGCCTCCAATTTTTGCAGGCTGGAAGCTCCTGAATTAAGGAAAAATTGAAAAACACATGTTAAGATGTTAAGTGATGGTAAATCCCATAAATTTCCATGTTTGGGGATGCTCAAAAATTGCTCAAACTCCACGCAAGTGCTGCCAGCTCCCCGGTGGCACCTTGCCGTTGGCCTTCCCCGGCACAGCTTGCAGGATTCGCTGGATGCGGGTCATCCAATCCTGGCTGCGTGGGTTTTTGGAGGTTTTGGATATTTGGGTTTTGGATGTTTCATGGTGTTACCTATATGGGGATGGGTCAAAACCCTGGTACCGTGCCGTGAACCCCAAGTCATAGCTGGGTTAAAATGGATGTGAATAACCCACTAAAAATGTATCTATAGGTATTGACCCATACCCATATTTTAGTTTTGGATGTGTGAATTTTGAAGCTGGGACTTCAAGATTCCAGGTAGGCGTGCTTTTTTTTCTTGAATAATAGTTTGTTGCTTGCGTGATGCAACAATGGCATACAATGGCGGGGTTCCCACAATGCTTTGGCCCAAGTGGCAGTGCCAGCCCGTTCGGAATAGTAGAATCCCCCGAACTAATGTCCTATCAACCAAGCATGAGTTTTTCACGAGTGATATAGCCATGTATAACCAGATGCTTTTGGTCAAAACCCTATAAATGATGGTTAAATCATCGTAAATCACCATAAACTCCTTGTTTCATCATCAACCAGCCAGCGGATCAATATCGCCCCATCCAAGGTCCGCCTTGCGCATCTCTGGGTCTGCCGGGGAGTAGTGGATGCGACCCACACCTGGAGATGGCACCGAAGATATCGTCCGTTTTTCTATGGTGAAACCATGGTAAAACCCTCAATTTACCCAAGTTCACCCTGAAAAATGAGGTCTTAGACCGTTGGATTTTAGGGTTGGGTATACCGTTACGGAATACCCTATTGTTGACAAAGCCATCTAAGATCGATCAATGGGCATATCATAATTAATTATCATGCTATGGATGATTAATGTACGTGTGTGTATATATATAATAAATCCCAGACCTGGTGTTCAAACGACAAAATCGTTTGGTCAAGTACTTAACACAAATCCTTTTTGCGGGTCCATTGGCACCGAGTTTCTGAGATATAGAATGTACGTGAATGTGGGCATGATAGTTCCAATATAGAAATGTAAGAATTGCCAACCAGTCCCTTTTGGTGTCTTCAAATCTACAGTGTATGCATGTAGTGTAATGTAGTGAAATGTAGTGTAGTGTAGTGTAGTGCAATGCAATGCAATGTAATGCGTCTATGTATCTATGATTATCTATGCATATGTGTATCTATCTGTGCATGCCTCCATCCATCCATCCCATCCCTCACCTTCTTCAGGGGCTTGGAACGAGCCGATCTTCGGATGACCCCAAAATGTCATGGCTGAGGGCGTCACCATGTAGTAGTCCTGGCGAAGCCCTACAAGGTGGTGCCCAACTGGTTCCACCTAGCAGAAACCATAGCTAAGCCATAAACCCACTTAGCTAACTGGGGTGGGCACAAGCACCGTAGAAACGGATGATCTCCTTAAATGGGATGGATGAATTCGATTGGAATCCAGAGATATGATCTTGTAGATGCTGCTGACTTGACTATTTCGCGAAATTGACTGGGATCCTGTTGCAGCTGCAATGAAACAGCGCGTCTTTTGATACCCAGAAACCATACCATACTAACTCTCCCTTTAAAAAATATCCGCACTGATCACTCAATGGTTCCCGAAACGGCTAGGCATGTTTTAACGCCCCAAACAGATCAAGAGGGGTCACCCTGAAATGTCGCATTACACCGTTGTAAATCGCTGATGACCTGCCCCGTTGTAAATCAACTCCCGATCCCAGAGATTTCTCCTATCTGCTCGGTCAATGGCTGCAGATTCCCCGAAGATTTCGGAAACAGTAAAAACAACCAGACGTATTGATGTGAGCGCTTGGTTTAAGGAAAGATTTGCCGATGGGCCGATGGGTCCAAAGTGATTTCCAGAAGAAAACAAACACATGAATAAAAATAGAGTACCCTCTGGTAAACGTTTACATAGCTATTGAAAAGTCGAAATAGTGGATTTTCTCATTCAAAATGGTGGATCTTTCCAGTTCGTTATGTAAACGTTGACCAGGTGATTTAACATAGCGAACTGGAAAGATCCACCATTTTATAGCTAGGTAAATCATCTATTTCGATTAGGGCCATCTATACCATGGCGAAGTGTTAGTCATAACCAGAGGGTACATAGACTTTACGTTCGCCTCTGCAGCCAACATGGAGCCCACCGGGATGTCGTCCTGAGGTTTGTGGCGACGTTTGTGGGGCTGGATCCTGAAAATCCATGGAGGTTTAGAGCTGGGAAAACATCCATGTTTATAGCTGGGAAAACATCCATAAATCGTGGATTTTCCAGAAAGCCAGACTTGATTTTCTGGAGGGTCACTCTGCTATTTTTGGGCTGGTCATACTGTAAATGTTCCATACATGGAGTATATTGTATAGCAGTATAGCATTCACGAAGTGATTCTATCCAAGAATAGTAGATTTCACCCATAAACATCGGTTGCAACCGACAACACTTGCAAGAAGCCAGCAAAATGACCCTTGGGCTGTTAAATACAGTTGGAGTGTGGCCGAAATATGTAGCAAATGAAATTACGTTCAGGGGGGTGTTCTGATAAAATTGATTAATGCCGGGACGATATGGATATCACAGCCGATATCAGCCATAAACATGTTCTTCTTGCTGAGCTCAGAAATTCAGGTTAACTGCGCTCGGATTTCGGCCTAGCCAAAGAAGTTTTGAACACGGAAAACCATATTCAACAAGGCAAATCACCTTTTTTCAACCCCAGTGTTTTGCCTTTCTTTGATATATGTAGTTTTCAGCTGGCATTCAGGTTGAAATGTGTATAGTTTATAATATAACATATATCATTTAATTCTGTTCAAGACTGTTTCTGATTGGTTGTCTCAACCCTCCCTGAAAAAAGAAACAGTTCAACGGGGATCATCATCCTAGGTAAGACGAATTGTTCAGCGAATGTTTCAAACCAACAGCCAGATCGTGAATTGCTAATGAAGAATGAAGTGTTGTATGAACCAGTCGATATCATACTGCTGGTATTGGTTGCCAGTTGAAAATAAAACATAATATAATCTTTCAAATCACCAAAAAACAGACTTCAACACCAATGTTTTCACATGTGCCGTGTGTTACATCCCAGTGAATATATATATATATACGTGTATATATATATATCCCACGAAATCTCTATTTTTTACTGGTGAAATCCATCAAACTTGAGCCGAGTTGCTGGGTGCAAGGTGCCAGTGCTACTCAGTGACACCACTGCGCTGCATTGGGAGGAGACCACCAGGGCCCAGACCAGCGCGCGGTAGTTCACCTTGCCCACGGATGCCCACGGAACGAATGGCTATGGCGGCTATGGCTCCAAAATTTTGGACAGAAATTGGAAGTGAAGCTTCGATTTTCTAAGGATGATATAGATGATGTAAGCTTCGAAAATTATCCAACCAACCAGGGAGTTCGCCGTCAAAGATCGGCATTTGATCATCGATTTTTGGGGATTCATCATCCCACGGCATCCCAGCATCAGTGAGAAAATGGGCATATACCCTCTGGTAAACGTTTACATAACTATGGAAAATCACAATTTTTAATGGGTAAATACACTATAAATAGCAATTTTCAATAGCTATGTTAAATTACCAGAGGGTAAATCACGATTTTTTTGCATTTCAATGGCATATAAATGACATTTCATGACCATCTTCCAATACCATCTTCCAATGGTATACCATATTATACCATCCAACTTTTCATAACTGCTCACTATGGCACATATGTTTCCTACATGTTCCTAGCATCATCTCTAACTCGATCTGACACCAGGACTGCTCCGGGTCGAGGGTGCCGACCCAGAAACGGCTGGTTCTTAAACCATCCATGGGCCGGCCATTGACACATCCCAAGAATGTCCCCATTAAACCCTAGGTCCCAGGATGTCCTATAGGAATCATCACCATTTTCAATGGCATTCGAAAACCCGACAGAAGGGGCCCCAAACGATGGGTAAGTTGAACATCACCGGGGCCAACGATTGGATTGTTGGATATTTCAATAGTACTTATCCCATGGTGGGGAGAGCCCCCACTAGTGGCGAATCTATGGGCCATCCCAGGCAATTCCCCAAATGTGGTAAACCCATGAACAGTCCCCAAGTTGACCAGAAATGGGTAGAAATCATCCCCAAATGGTCGGGTTCATAGCATTGGGTTTACCACACCATAGATCGTCTACCCTCTGGCAATCAAACACAGCAACGGTAAACCCCCCCCATTTATAGATGATTTTCCCATGAAAGGAGCCATTTATAATACAAATAGGGGATTTCCTAGCCAGCCATGTTTGATTACGAGAGGGTAAACATGGTTTGATGTTCCATTGCCAGCACTACCCCATGTCTCAAACCACCAACTTCTTCGCACCTCATGCGGAGGCGCATACTCTGCCTGGAATATCTTCAGAGATGGAAGCTGTGCTGGGAAATTCTCTTCCGAACCATGTCTTAAAGGAAATCCCACAAGAAACCCATGGGTTTTTACCAACAAATATGGAGCTGTCCGTCGTAAATTCTCCCTGGAACCAATCCAGTGAAAATTTGGATCAACTGATCAACATAGTTTTTTTTCCATTTTTTGGGAAAAAATCTGACGGGATTTCTGGGAGAAAACGGGTTTGGGTCGTATTTCTGGGACTCACAAAATGGTGGACTAGACACCAAAAAAAGCTGCGCTTGGGGGCCCTGAAATTTCTCCCAATATCCCATGGTGAAAGAAACAATCCTCCCCATTAAAGCAATATTTTTTTTGGGGGGGTATCCCACATTTCTGGATTATGTTTTCTATTCCATTATTTGGATCCCATCATTTCGTCCAATAGTGAAGTTCCCCATGTCTTGCGATAAATAATGCAAATCTCAATGGCTGAAGAAATATGTTCCCTCATATCCCGATCTAAAAAACCATCTAAAAATCTCATCAAATTCCAAGTGGGTTATAAACCCCAGTTATAAATGGGATAAGTAGGGTTAATCCACTTATAACTGGGGTTATAACCCACTTTCTAAGTGGGATGAGCCACCAAGTATCCACCATTTCTTTATGGTAAATCCATCATTTTTCTGAGTTGAATCCCCTGGTTTGCCTGGCCCTCCGCATTCAGCGTGGTGCACAGGTGTCGGTTGGCAAAGATGACCCGTTTGGCGTCGTCCAGAGCGGCTAAGACGCCTTGGTGAGCCGAAATGGAGACGACTGGTGGATTTGCCATCCACAAAAATTGGGAGTTGTATAACGAGGAAAAACCAGATTACATCATCGAATAATGGAATATGCAGATATATATATATCATGAAAAATGAAGATTTATCCTAGGATGACACTTGGGAATTTTGACCAACAAAAACATGAAAATTGGCAATATGGCACCATCAAAATGCTAGATTTACCATGAAAATCGGAATGTCATTGTGGAAAATGCTGATATACTATCTGATATACTGGGGACATAATTAGGATGTTTATTTCACGGTCCATTTGGGTCTAACTCATGGCGGTTACAAATAGGGAAAATGATGATAAACCATGATTAAAACTGTAAAATTTTGGGCAACAAGTAGGAATCATGGTGATAAACCTTGAAACTTTGTGGTACCCGATTTTCAGATAAACCCATGTGGTTTGGGGTTGGACTGGTTGTACCCTCTGATTGTCTGACCTGGCCAGGGAAAAAATGCCATGTTTTCAATGGGAAAATCCTCCAAAACAACCAGTTTAAATGGTTGCATGGACAATGAACAGTAAATTATTTATTTAAAAAACGTAACCCACCAACAAAATTGCACCGTAACTGGGATACAGCCAGGTTGAGCTACCCATGCCAAGATTCCATACAGGGTTTCCTTTCCAACAGGACCCCGAAACAAAACCAAAAACCCAACAGACATGATGGCTGCACCAAATATTTGGTTGAAGGATTTCCAGTGAATCACCAGTGAATGGTTGCTCGACTGAAAAGTTAACTCGGATGCCATTGGATGTAAACTGCATATCTGGAGTATTCAAACCTGGGAAAGGAAAAATCATCATCTATGAAAATACATGGTGGCTTAACTAGTGAGGACCCGCCAAAAGTAACCCAACCCCTATGAGTCCTGTGGCAATCTTGGCCAATTGAACCGGAATTTAGGGCTATGAAATCTTAACCTATCCCCAAAAGAAACTTCGGTTCTGGGGTGACCCCCGGAACTCGTCGCGGGCGTCGAATCAGTTACTGTAAGAACTTCACAAAACCTGGGGGTATAAGCATGAAAGAATGGGGATAAGAAATGAGTGACACACTCTCTCCATGATTTTCACGCAACCCACCTGACCAACGCAGTCGAGATACACTTCCCAAAGGGTGTCTCCACGGTCCAGCGGTCATCGCTCTTCACCTCCCAAAAACACACAGCAATGTCAGGTCGCCCAGGCAAAAATCACGCAAGCATCATGGCGCAAGCATCATGGCGCAAGCGTCATGGCGCGGTGATCATGATTTGCTGTTTTCGTTCCAAACAGACGCTGGTGGCAGGCTGAGTTCCCACCTGCACCCCGCTACCACCAATCAGGCCATAGCGCGGCAAGGCTCCCAGGGGCTCTCCCAGTGGCCTTAGCACCGGGCCGTCATGAGTCATGGGATGTAAATGGGATTGTTCCCAAATATCTATAGATAATTATGGATATAGATTGTTCCCAAATATATAGATATCTCAAATTTAAAGATTTCATTTAGATATTTCGAACTAATCCAAACTTCAATCTTTAAGCCTCTATATCCATCTATCTATTCTGTTGTTCGCTTCTCTTGCCATGTCTTGTCTTGTCTTTTCTTATTTCGTCTTGTCTGTCTATGTAATGTCGTGCGTCCAATGTTGGGGGAAGCAAGTGCTATGAACCCTCCCTAATGGGAGGTCTATCATTGGGTTTATCACACTCTATACCGGAACCTGTGTTTTCTCGCACAAAACGGCCCTTCTTTTTCACGGACCCCCACGAAGTCTGCGAAGGGTTGTTGTCGCAAAATATTGTGAAACGAGCCATGAAGCAAATTTTGTGTCTTACGCGTGGCAAGGGGCCACACCTAGTATACCGTCCATCCCTGCAAGGCGGTTAGAACCGCGGATGAAACATGTGTTAAAACCGTGGGGAATAAAAAACAAGATATTGTGTCATCTTGGGCAAACATTAGGTTCTGCGGGTATGTATATGGATATAGATATTAGATATAGATATAGACTAGATATTGGTTGTTTGGATTCCCATGGGGTTGTCACAGGTTTACTGTAGAATCCCAATGATTGGGCGGTTATATCATTCAGAGATACAGTAAGTCTTTGTGAGAATCCCGGATTCTTTTGATCAATGTTGTTGGTTTTCAAAGGGAAATTTGACGGAAAACCATGGTTTTCTACGATTCTAGAGGCGTTTGATAGACCCGAAGTCATGTGCAAGTGTAAGACCCGTCCTTTAAAAGATCAAAGCTGGAAATCCCATCATATCCATCATTATCATATATAGGAAGGATATACCTTTGGCATCTGCTTGTGGGCCACTATCATGCCTCATTCTCGTACAGACTATGTCACAGCAATCACTTCTTTGGAACATGGATCTTCCATTGCAGAGCACTATATAGTTGGTTGGGCTACTGCGTTCCATTCGGGTTTGTCTGAAGGGTACCGCAAAACCTCATGATTGTGATCATTATTTTCCCCTTGATTTAGCCTGAAAATGGGGGCCATCCCAATTGCTAGGACAAATAACATATAGTAAATATACTATAATATAATATGGTATACATGTATACAATTTTATACATGTATACCACTATTCATATCATTAACTGGCATCTGTGTTATTGTTTGATTCCTGCCTATATCTCCGCTTCAACTCTGGGTCTCCCGGACCTTGACGTGCCAAGTCCCATTGTGCGAAAACCGGGGTTCAGCGGATTCGCGGCCGCTTAAGGCTGCTTGGCTTCACCAATCACCGGAAGAAAGTGGGGGGTTCATCCGCAAAGTTATTCGGATATCAATGGAGACCCATATTGGTTCAATGGGAGATCTTCAGGATCCTAAAATGGAGGTACCTACCATATATTTTTGGCCTATGTTTCAGGCCTATGTAAGTGAATATCACCACAAAATATGGCCTTATATGGTACAGTACCTCCATTTTAGGATCCTGGAGATCTCCCATTGATTGGTGATATAAAACCCATATGGGTGACGTGTGGAGATAAACACAACATACTACACAACCATTGGTGATATATGTGTGATATATGGAGATAAAACTGGTGGAGATATATGGAGGTGATATCAACGGAGACATAACATAACCACAAATGGGATATACCCTCTGGTGAACTAACATAGCAATGGAAAATGACCATTAATAGTGGATTTTCCCATTAAAAATGGTGATTTTCCATAGCTATGTTAAATTACCAGAGGGTATAAAGCCAACCATGACTGGTGGAGATATTGGTGACTGGTGGAGATCCGATTTTTTTTGTGTCCGCACTTAAATGAGCTGAGTAAATTCAAGGTTGAAGATGGGAGATAAATCACCATTTTTAATGGGTAAATCACCATTTTTAATGGGTAAATCAGCTATAAATGACAATTTTCAATAGCTAAAACATCTGGTTGGTGGTATACCTACCCCTCTGAAAAATATGAGTTCGTCAGTTGGGATGATTATTCCCAATATATGGAAAGTCATAAAAGTCATGTTCCAAACCACCAGCCAGATATAAATGGATGTAAAGCCATCATTCCAGTGACGTCGAAAATGGATGTGGTCTCCATGAGTATCTCAGTTTATCTCCCAGTTTCTGGTACCAATGGTACCAACCAGCTAGAGTTGAGTATCAACCCCACAAATAATTTGGAGAGTTCAGCCCACCAAAAATGGAAGTAAAAGGTGACCAGAAAATTCGGAATACAATTGATTCACTCTCCCCGAAACCGGATGGCTTGCGGTAACAAGAAGAATGACCAGCTCATGTGTGGTTTTGTGGGCCTTCAGTGTTGACCAATCTCCATGTTGGAAAAGAAATTCATCAGGAATACTCCCTGGTGGGATTGTGCGGATTGCTACATGATGATCTGAAAGAAACAGCACTTGGTGCAGTAACGATGTGGCCTGGAGGGTCGCTTTAACTTGCCGCATTTACCCATGTTGGTGAAATCCCGGTCGTCGTTTCATGTTGCTTACAGAAAAACATAAAATTAAGTGCTCCCGTGCTACCCCTAAAATCTAAAATTTATTCAACTGTCATGGCAAACATCTGATGTTTTGATGGTTACAGTGACTGCCAGCATATTGATCTTGGAACCCCAAGATCAGCATCTCGCTCCCCGCCTGGGTCGTTCCGGCCGCTCCGGGCTGCCCTCGCGGCGCCGCGATGGCTGCTGTTCCTGTGGCCCCCCCAAAGGTGACTCATCAGGGGGGTCTGAATGCTGAATCGTCAGGACTTGACCCGTCTCTACTAAAATATGAGGTAGAAACGGTAGAATGATGCTATATGTGGATTGAACCAAGCACATGGGGTTAGATACGCAGTGGAATATATCACCAAGAATATCACTTGGATTTGTTCCCCAAAAATTGGTTTTAGTTTAAGCCACACAACAATAGGGGGAGTAAGGATGGTATGATGAAACTTCAGATGGACGGTTCAAGTATCTTGATAATGTATATAGTATAGCATTCAAATGTATTGAATCCACAATAGACAGAATCTATAGTCTATAATGTATGTATCGAGAGACGGAGATTGCATGGTACATTTTTAAATGGTTTAGTACTGTAGTATATGAATTTCAAGCTAAACACACGTCATTCGCGATATTATTGAATATTGGTCCATTGGTATTGAATGAGGAAGAACACCAACATGGTGTGTGACATGATCTTGCGTCCATCCTTCAACCATGAATCATGGATGCAACTGCAAGATTCTATCTTGGTCAATCCCTAGTTATCCCCTCATTTCCGCAAAAATAAGGGATGAGATGTCCAAGTTCTCCAAATCACCAGGGCATTCTCGACCAAATCCACGCATTTACAGCCACTGAAAATCGCTTGGAAAATCACGGTGGTTTCAACAAATCCACGACAACAAAACGATATTTGGAAGTAAAAAAAAAACGCTGTTTGAAACACTTCAAAAATGTGGATGCTCTAGTGACTCTAGTGATTCTAGTGGGCTTAGATATCCCCATTTAATGAATCCCCGTCCTCAGCATCGAAGGGATCAAAGTCCCAGCGATGCACCTGGCGGCGCATCGCAACTACTTTGGGCCGCCTCGCTCAAAGAACACGGCGGTATACCAATGAAAATACTAGATGGAATGCTAATACATAGTATGGACATAGTGGTACATTTACACCAGGATTCACATATATATATATATACATACTGTATACATGAATCTGGGATCAAGAACAGTCATCGTCGGGGTACCTTTTAGTATGCAATTACTGCCAAATACTACCAAAGATGGTAAGACCTACAATGGCAATAGTAATATTGTACTATATAGATACATCATGGTAGATGATGGCATGATGGTAATGAAAATATGAATGGTACATTCTGGCAGTGTGGTCAGACCTAATATCCTCATGGTAAGCCCCAAATTGATAAGAATATTAACACGTATTACCACCTGGTTATTTAACATAGCCATGGAAAATCACCATTTTTAATAGGTAAACCATCTAAAAATGGACCGTTTTCCATGGCTATGTTAAATGACCAGAGGGTAATATCAATATGTTCTTGATGATTGATACCCTTGATAGCCAATTGCTATAACCCGGTTCCCCCTCCGTTGAACTTCTGGAACTCAGTTTGACAGACCCATCAACCACAGGCTGGCACTAGGGGAAACACGATGTTGACAGCGTTGCTATCATATGCAACCACGAGAAAAAAAAAGAAAACGCATCATCTAATCGTGATTCGCGTATTTTTTCTTGTCACTCTTGTTATATCATGTTATATTATCTTATATGTCTTCTGTTTATGATTGTTATTGTGTTTTTTCTTCTATCTCTCCTTCTTCTCCTGGATTATTCTGATTGCGATGATCATCTATGATCAGTATCGCTGTCATAATATTCTGTATTCCTCTTCCTCTTCCTCTTCTTCTTTTTCTTTTTCTTCGTCTTCTTCTTATTCTTCTTCTTCTTCTTCTTCTTCTTCCTTCTTTTTCTTCTTGTTTTTCTTCTTCATCTTCTTCTTTCGGTTCTTTTTTTCCTTCTTGTTATTCTTCTTCTCCTTATTATCGTTCTATTACTATTCTTCTCATTCCAATTATTATTCATGATCTTCATGGTCGATAATATACGCTACCAATGTTGCTGAGTGCAAGTTGGTTGCATGTGCCCTATCTTCCATCTCCTATGCACCACCACCACTGGCGAACCGGCGGGCAAACCTTCCATTCTTCGACACCACCAGGGAGACACAGAATGAGGCTTGCCTCCAAAAACAGGAGTGTGACCGCATCATGTCGGTTGGCCTCCCCCAAACATTCAGAAAGGTTCAACAAAGTGTGGCTCGGGGTGAACATGCATGATCATCATAATCATCATGATCATGATGATGATGATGATGATGATGATGATGATGATGATGAAGTTTGCAAGAGAGGCTGTGCAGGAAGCCCACCATGGCTCGCCAGTGAACATTCAACCAAAACAAATACTTTTTGTGACTTTGTCAGGGCGTTCACCCAGCATCGTCCACTTTTGGGGGGGTCTCAAAAAGTACAAATAGCAATGCAACCGGTAGGGGAAGGGCAGTTCTTGGGGTCTGACTGACCATCCCAACATCTCTTCCGTTTCGCTATGCCGCTATGCGTCGACTGAAAACACTGGCAGACTTTTCGGTTTGTCAGGTGTTGGACCTCCACTCTTCTGTATACTCCACACTTTTGGTGCTTCCCCCGTCTTTGTTGTTAAAGATCCCTCCATTCTGTTGTTCATACAATCTTATCCTCATTTCCGTCTAAATCCCGGGTCCTTTCTGGTTGATATCCCAAGCTTTCCTGGTGTCCCACCTGATCATTCTGAATGGTCCCTATCCAATAGATTCCGTAGACAAAGGATGCACCAAGGAAAAAAAACAGATCAAAAGAGTTTCTTCCGGTTGGTCAGTGCCTTAGAAGTCTTTACAGTACACCTAGAAAAAACAAATAACTCAATCGACCCAAAGAAAGTGTAAACTGGTATCTTCCTATTGCAGATATGGCATGTGTTGGGCGGTCCAAAAATGTCCCAAACTATATCAACATTAACATTGTCTAAATCAATCCCCAATTGTCATAAAAGATTGTCATCATCAAGCATCAAGTCATGGTTCTACTATGGAAGAAATCCTGCATCCCCTCGGATGGTTGAAACCCTGTACCCTCTGGTAATGACTAACAGTTTGCTATTAAACATGGCCATAGAAATAGTGAGTTTGCCCAATAAAAATTGTGATTTTCCATAGTTATGTTAGATTACCAGAGGGTAAATAATGGGATGTTTACCACCTATCAACTCTCACAGGATTTCGCTGGCCCATCCGCCGTAGTGGGCAGCTCGACCTGCCCATCGTGCCGACTCAGCTGAGCACTGGACCTGCCGAGCATATCGACCCAAAGCTATGGGGAGAAAAATATATACTGATTAATGTTGTACACTCCCATACAATTGAAAATCAGTAATATATAGTAATATATACATATATATATACATACATATATATATATATTATGGGTCTGTTTTTTAAACAGTGGTACTCCCAAATCACCTATTTATGGGAAGATGTGAAGATGAGCAGATGTGAAGATGTGAAGATGAGCAGATGTGAAGATGTGAGGATGTGAAGATGAGAAGATGTGAAGATGAGCAGATGTGAAGATGTGAGGATGTGAGGATGAGAAGATGTGAGGAAGAGAAGATGTGAAGATGAGAAGATGTGAGGATGAGAAGATGTGAGGAAGAGAAGATGTGAAGATGAGAAGATGTGAAGATGAGAAGATGTGAAGATGAGAAGATGTGAGGATGAGAAGATGAGAAGATGTGAGGATGAGAAGATGTGAGGAAGAGAAGATGTGAAGATGAGAAGATGTGAAGATGAGAAGATGTGAAGATGAGAAGATGTGAGGATGAGAAGATGTGAAGATGAGAAGATGTGAAGATGTGAAGATGAGAAGATGTGAAGATGAGATGTGAAGATGAGAAGATGTGAAGATGAGCAGATGTGAAGATGTGAGGATGTGAAGATGAGAAGATGTGAGGATGAGAAGATGTGAAGATGAGAAGATGTGATGTGAAGATGTGAAAATGGTTGACAGACCCCCACTATTAGAAGAACCCTTCGCTCAGACGCCCTCGGGAAAAAAAGACCAGGACATATATATCAGTACACTCAGTACACCAAAAATATAAATCCCATCATTTGGATCTAAGATCAAAATATCAAAATATCCTATCAGTACACCAGGACTAAGATCAAAATATCCATTCATATCCTATCCAATTTGGATATCCCATCTAATCCCCCATCGGCCCCATCATTTCCGATCACCTCTCAGAGGAAAAGAGCACGCTGCCCTCGCTGTGCTTCCTGGCAACATCACCTTTGGAAAAGAAATGCTGGTTTTCTCTAACAAAACCACGTTTCGGTTTGGTAAAGAGTCAAGAGTATGATCAGTTGATGTCAATTGTGGCAAAATCTTGGTCTCGATGACAATTTCGGGCTGTCACCCCCAGTTGACAACTCTAAATCCGTCCACCACTGTGGACCGATTTTTTCACATCCCATCTCTATCATCTGACACACCCAAAAAGCGGCCATTGAAACTGTCAATGGATTGGTTTAAGGGAAAATTTACAGGAAAACCCTATATTTGGGGCTAAGAAGCATGGTTTCCTGTAGATTTTCCCTTAAACCAATCCATTGAAACTGGATTAAACCTAACCAGAGGGTAAACCCAGCCCCTTGGGGCCCCCAATTGCGAGGTTTCGTTAACTGCGCCAGGGATTCCAAACGTCCCGGGTGATTCGCAGCTCACCTGGCGCCTGAAAAGAAGCCATGGAGGATGTCCAGCCAAGATATGGCCATAGTTATATAATTTATAGGGAAAATGATATAACATACTATGATATAATATAACATAATATAATGTATGTATTTGTATGTGTATATATATAGATATTAATTCATAAGGATGTTCATAAAATGATGTTCATGAATGTTAATCCTATCAACATGTTTATAATATGACATACTATAATCATGTGAACTTGATCTTAATGTTCAATTCCCCATCGTTCAATGAATCTTCACAAACCTGAAACAAGGCCACGGAGGGCATACCCATACCAGCCGTCATTCCGGTGACGTCACACTGGGGCCTTTTTCATTCACCCAGTGATAAAGATTAAGAATGATGTTTAAGCGTGGATAGAATGGGTACCCTATTTTCAGAGAAACCCAAATCTCTTCGGGGAGTTCTTAAAACATGGTGAACCTTAAATGATCATGTCTGTTAGAGATTCTATCCCCAACAGTTGGGTGACTGCTTCAATATTATTCAATAGGGCGTTTGGGGATGGTCAAGTTACCTATGAAATTACCATTTGGTTATGACTAACATAGCCATGGAAAATCACCTATCTGCATAGGTAAACCTTCTATTTCTATGGGCCATCGAAAAACCATGGCTATGTTAGTCATAACCAGAGGGTACCATATATATATATACCCAAAAAAAGGGAGAATTTTCACATCCATCCACCAGCTATGACTATCCGGGTACAAAAAGGGTACCATCCGATGGGAAAACTGTACTTCATTGGGCCTGCACTTCCCCGCTGACGGCTTCGTATCTGCGCAGATCATCCTCGTCTGAACGACTGAAACAATGGACTGAAAACGGGGAATACCCCATAGCTTTAGCCAGGTTTAACGGGGAAAAATGCTAAGATACTGGTGATTTTTAATGTGAAATGTGGGCATCAATAGCGCTAAACTGCCATTTGAACAGTGCATTCATGATGATGAATCACTGAATTCTGGGGGGGAAGTCAGGATGGGATTTGAAGTCTGAATCCTCAAGCTTTCAAACACCCGTCACTCTAACATGGCAAGGCAAAACATCCCTACCTTCAAAACCATCGAAAAAAATGGTGAGCCTTCCACGGACCCGTTTGACTTGCAGTGGGAATCTTGGAGGACGCTCTAGTGAACTTTTTTGATAGTGTAACCACTTTGGAAGTGGAACATATTGATGGCAGATTGCAGTCAAAGCTGTTTCCTCTCCGGGAGGAAAAGATTCCACATATATATATATATATATTATATATATATACCCTCTGGTAAACTAACATAAATATGGAAAATCACCATTTTTAATGGGAAAACTCACTATAAATGGCCATTTTCAATAGCAAACTGTTAGTCATTACCAGAGGGTATATATATATATACACAACTCATACTCTGCTACGGCTCCCTTGCACTTGCACTTGCATGATCTCATACCTCGTGGCCATCTACACGGAATCAAAGATGGCCAAGGACAGGCCTCCGGTGTCACTGGAAAACCTCCGTTGAGTTCTCGTATTCCTAGTGTGTCACCATTTTCCCTAGATATCCTCAGTTATAATGGTCTAAAATGCTTAAAATCTAATGTAAATCCATTTTTTTCATATATTTTTCCTTGGTAAACCCACCATTTGTATCCATTTCTCCTAGTTCAATCCCCATTTTCCCTAATTAAATCCCCATTGGATAACCAACGTCTGTCCATTCGCCTCAACCATCTGTCCACGCAGCTCTTTGAGACGATCCAGTGATGCACAGCAGCAACTGCTGACCTCATCCGATAAAGCTTTGGGACTTCAAAAATGGTGATTTCACCAACAAAAATCATGGGATTTCAACAAAAATTGTGATTTAAAAATGGTGATTTCAACAAAAATCATGGGATTTAACTGATTTAAATAAAAATTTCCATCACCACCAGCCAGAACCAACAATTTACTGCCACACTCATTTGGATGTACCTGTGATTGATGTTCTATAGATAACTTGATTAAGTAGGTGAACTACGGTTTTAAAGCAGATATATCAAACTAGTTAGTTGGATTATATAATTATATATATATATCAACATGCATATGGGTTACTTTGCAGTTAAAACATTACCATGATGAGCCCACGATCTGAGATACTTGGATCTGGCTTGCAACAAGAAGAACGAGTTTCATCACCATAAATTGGCGGATATATAAACGTCAACAATCAGGAAAAAAAAACTACCATCAACAACAGGTATGTGTACTATACTTGTATGCATATGTTATTGTAGATTCAAAGATAGATAGATAGATAGATAGATAGATAGATAGATAGATAGATAGAGATAGATAGATAGATAGATAGATAGAGAGATAGATAGATAGAGATAGATAGAGATAGATAGAGATAGATAGAGATAGATAGAGATAGATAGAGATAGATAGAGATAGATAGAGATAGATAGAGATAGATAGAGATAGA
>Ga0126342_10004791_pt1 | contig 23277 bp, 20 predicted proteins | sample Cyp1metagenome_FD_92528 | JGI IMG/M metagenome (GOLD analysis project Ga0126342, IMG submission 92528) | Coral microbial communities from Lord Howe Island, Old Settlement Bay, Australia - Cyphastrea 1 metagenome | ecosystem: Host-associated > Invertebrates > Cnidaria > Coral ...
CCCCCATTTCGGAAAACCTCATTTTTGAAATTTGCAACCCTTCCACGGGATCGTAAATGGCACATCTCAAAATCGACAACCCTTCCAAGGGCGCCGTATCAGCCGCATGCCAAAAACAACCATTGCATGTATGACGAATACATGGCGATCTTTCAGCCGATTCTGGGCATCCCACTTGCATCCCCGCGGGAGCTGCGCAGGCCTGCACCGGAGTTGGGCCTACATCCAAGTGGGTCCACCGGCAGTTTTGGACATACTCTACAGACTCAACAGACTCAACAATCATGGCCATGAAAATTCAAAAACTGCACGTTGATGAATTTTATGATCAATTTTATGATCAGATTTTTTGGACTTCATTGTTTTTTTCCCATTTTTCCCTGTGAAACATGGGGTCATCATTGTCCCCTCCTGGCGAGCGGTGGGATCTCGCCGTGGATGTTTGGAAAAACGGCAGCAGATCATCGCGGGAATGGCGGATCATCGAGGTACTTGGTGGCTCATCCCACGAATCGTAAGTGGGTTAGTTCACCCCAATTATAAGTGGATTAACCCTACAAAAATCCCATTTATAACTGGGGTTATAAGCCACTTACTAAGTGGGATGAGCCACCAAGTAAATGATGGTAAATGTAGAGGATGTTGAAGTGCTAAATTGATTCACCACTAGCAGCAGGGCCCTGGTCCCCAGTCATAGTCCTTGTGGGGAAAGAACTCGTGGGGCCGACAATCTAAGCTGTGGCTACAAAGTGAGCAACAAATTCAGAGCTAACATCCCAATTCTGTGGGAAAACCATGGGAAAATTTTCGAACAACTAAAGGAGAATCATAGGAAAACAAATGGATTTCTAGTGTCAACCCTGGATTAAGAACCCCCTGGGCTGTTCACTTAGGGTCCATTTTTTGGTAGAAAATTATCGCTGTGCTAACCCACCAAAATGTTCATCGAAATGTGGATCGAAGCATTGGGAAGGAATGATGGCTCTCAAACAGAACTGCTGGCCAATCATATTCCTGGATCTGTTTGAGAGGATATTCTTAGAAATCAATTCTTCGGAATCTCTGAATCTCGATCATATTCCTAAGAATTCTTACGAGATCCCTGTCATGATCGGTGAGATTCACCTAATTTGTTTCTAGTATCCTCTATACTCCATCCATGGCCAGACCTTGTTCCCAAAAAAGCGTGGTTGCCACTAAGACACCCCCAGCGTTGCGTCGTTTTGACTCCCAGTCGCCACGCATCAGACATGTTGCAGTTCGGTGCTCAGTTCGATGCTGGCGGATTCTATGGCTGGAAGTTTCATGCTGGCTTGATGGTTGGAGCATGGCTTTCATTGAACAAGTCTCCTGTGCTTACCATGAAATTGCAATGCCATGGGCAGCCATGAGCTTTGGACTGTTTGCCTCTGCTTGTGCCACATGTTCAGCGTCGCACTGCCCGAGCCAGGGGAGCTCGCTCAGCCAATGTTCAGACGAAACATGTCGTTGTGGCAGTAGTAATTCCTGCGTGGGAAAGGATCTTAAACTGCATTCAAAGGGAGAAAAAAAACATGTGGGTTTGTCAAACAAATGGTTGTACCATGTAGTACCCAATTTGAAAAATGATGAAGAACCATCAAATGGGCGGAGAGAAATCCACTGGTCCAACTCCATCAAGCCATGTAAGTCCTCGTCCTTTGAAGCTTCTAGTTATGGTCATGGGTCAAGGGCCCCGACCCGGGATGGTACCCAACCAAGTCACAGCTGGTTTGTTGCTGATGATTCCCTCAGGCAACTTGACCCATCCCCAACTCACAGCTGTCCAACTCAGCTCCCTTGGCGCCCCTGCCCGGTGGGACCCTTCAGCAGCTGAAAGACTTGGGCGAACCTAGCCGAACTCCAAGTTTTTACGCCAAGCTCTTCAATGTGTCATGAGTCAACCCCAAAACATCCCAAAACTGGAACAGCTTCTTAACTGCTCCTTGAATCGATACGAAAGCCTTTTTCACGATCAAAGGTCTCTAGTTTTAGCAAACCGAGTCCCGAACTTCAAGGGATTGGCATTGTCATCTACCAAGAGGTTGCCCGTGATGAAAATCACTATGCCTCAGCCGGGTCGTCATCACCAAAATGTGAACTCTGGGGACCCGATCAAGGGGCTGAAGTCGCTAAAAAGATGATCGACTTGGATCAATTTGGATCAACATGGCATGTATGCCCACCCATCTTGGGATACTTTTTTTGGCCCGTCCCCACTGATCTTCTCTAGAAAACATCTTCTACTTGCTGTTAGTGATTTGGACTGTGCATTTCTCATGCTTCAGCTCCATCCAATATGTTCGTAGCAGAAACTTCCTGAAATTCTACTGGATTCCACCGAGCTTAAAGTTGACAGCGAGTGCGGAATTTGAGCAAACAATAGCACTCTACCAACGTGGTTTCCTTTCTGATCCCCAGAATTGAAAGGAAGAATGTGTATATGTATGGTAAAGCCATATTTCTACTGGTCAAAAAAAAACCTGGTTTCATATCGATTGTCCCTTCAACCAACCCAATCATTCAGTCATCTACAGACGTCTTTGGTCTTCGGACCCTCGTTCACCGACGGCTGGCAATCACATTTCACAATCTGGTGCTGCACCTCGACTTGCACCCCAGAAATGCAGACGCAAAGCCGAAGTGGGTCAATACATATTATACGCATATACGTGTATATATAACTATATATAATTATATATTATTACATATTAATATTATTATTATTACTATTATTACTATTATCATTATTACACACACATACAGTATACACAACATGTGTGGAAATGTATTTCATACACATCTCTTTATGTTCATATGTGAATTTATGTATATATACATTTATGATATTATGTCTACATTTATGTTTATATCGTGTGTGTGTGTGTCAAAAATATGAAACCTCCATTCAACCGCGGAAATCTCTTTTTGGTCGACAGAATTTCCTCTGGGATTCGCCTCGCCAGCCGATGCAACGGATGGCACCCTGCAGTACCCAGCCTTCTGAAAAGGCAAGCTCATGATCTTCTGCACTATCGCATCTGCACCTAACCCCACAGGATGGTGCCCCCCAGTTATGTTTGTTGGTTTATAAACCCCATGAAAACTATAGTTATATCTGCCATAAACCATAGTTATGGGAGTTATAAACCAACTTAGCCAACTATGGGGCACCACCTTGCAGGCCCCGAAAGGGTCATACTCGGTCTGGTTCAACAGGGTTCCGGAAGGGGTTCTCAAAATGCCTCAGTATCTGCTGTTCAAATTTATTGACCAACAGCTTTCGTTCAACTGATCCTGCACTGGCCTATGGGACTGATGATCTCTGAAGTTCGACACGAATTAGATCTAATTAGACTATATTAGTCTTTACTGGCTTATTATATTGGAAACGTCATACATTACATTATTCTACATTACCATCTGGCTATTTAACATAGCCATGGAAAATCACCATGTTTAATAGGTAAACCATCTATTTCTATGGGCCATGGCTTCCATGGCTATGTTGGTCATAACCAGAGGGTAATATAAACATCGTAAGTTCGCAACTGAACGAAGAATTCACCTAGTTCACCTGCAGCGGCTGGAGCGGCCAGACCTTGGAATTGATCTCCTTCGAAGGTCAGCATCGACTGCTGCGAGTAAAGCGGATGCAGACCAGCCCTGCCCCGATTTTCGCGGTGGCCCCCGATGGGAAACGGGAAAGGGGAGTTCCCTCCCGTGGCTGGCTTGCGAAAACCGCTCAATGGAGCTGGGAAGATGGGAAAATCATACAATAAATGATGGATTTTCCTGGATTTTCCAGCCATGTTTGACCACAGAGAAAGCCAATTCCAGGAGTTGACCAAGAAATCCTGGTGTCTTGTTCACAAGACCAGTGGAGAAGTAGATACAAGTAGATAGAAGTAGGCCATAAGCCAGATTTAGCTAGACCTCTCATCCATGTCCAGACCACGGTACTTGGAATCCTCATATTTTTGGGGGTGAAAATCAGTGGGGGTCTACACTAATCCTGAACAAAAAATCCCTCCATCTTCAGGTGTACAAAACAAGATGCTCAGGCTACTGACTATAACTACGGACCTACAAAAAAAGTGAAGACGACTTCTAAACCTTCCAGAATTGGTCCATTATAGATGTTATAGTCAGGTTGAATTAACTATAGTTACCCTCTGGTAAACTAACATAGCTATTGAAAATGGCCATTTATAGTGAGTTTTCCCATTAAAAATGGTGATTTTCCACAGCTATGTTAAATTACCAGAGGGTATCCTAACTATCCTAACCATTCTCTAACCTTCCAGAATTGGTTGACTTTACAGGCTCTTTGTTTGGAGAGAATGGTTTCCTGCCGATTTCCTGCGCCCTTTTCACCAAAAATGGCACACGGCCGCTGGCCCGATTGCTGCTCCGGTAGCCTGCTTCCCCCTCATGTTCGACATGGAAAATCTCCACGTTTACTGGGAAAAAATGGGATAAATCATTGAACTAAATGGGTGATTGTCCATTCCATATTAGATCACTCGAGGGTCTCAGGTCAATTTCCAAGTTCTGGGGTGTCACATCCCCAGTGGTGATGCATTTTTCATCCAACTTGTCATGTCAAGCCCGGATAGACATGCCTGATCAAACAGGCACGATATGTGTGTATATAATCTGCTATCAAACCAAACATCCCCGAAATGAACCAGGGCTTTTGTAATCTGGAGTTGACACAAACCAGAATTGGCTGAAGCATCCCCTCTCACCGGTTGTCTCAGATTCTTTGCTGCAGGCCTGACAGCCACAAGTTCCATGACTTTAAATCCACTGTTCATACACTGAGTGACCTTCCAAGGAATATCATCAACAAATGGGTGCAAGAATGGGGAGACCCACCATTCGCCTGTACCGGAAATTGTGAAACGAAGCCAAATGAGCAGTGTTCAATGCCCTCCAGTTTTTGCGATTCCCATGGATGATGATCATCTACAAGGTATCGGACAGTAGCTACAATCATCAACCAACCAGGGTTTAGCAACCAATGCTCACATGAGAAAATGCGACATGCTGTGTAAAGGACTATGAAAATGTGGACTCTATAGCTTCTAGAAAACACGGCGTTGTGGCTAAAAATCGTTGATCTCATCCCCCTTCTGTGACTCAGGGCCTCCTAGTGGCGGCAAAGAGTCGAAGCCTTGGCAGGAGACTTCAAGCAGCTTGAGTCTTCAGCTTCCAATCAAGCAGTAGATAATATAATATATTGCATATTGTTGATAGATAATATAATTATAATATTATATATATATATATACCAAATGTATTATACACAATGAGAGAGAATGAATCCGCAACGGACTTTGAAATTTCTGAATGCAGTGCTCAAAACTCCGCAGTCCCATTCGTGTTTTTTTCGCTGTAGATGTAGATGGATTGGCTGAAACCCAGCCTCCAGGTTCCAAACATTACAAGCATTCTCGTTTGTGAGGTCCTTTTTGAAACCAAGTTAATCTGTCTGAAAATTTAGGGAAAACGCCCCCAATTTGATTGAGGACCTGACCTTGCCTATGAAAATGGCCATATCTGCGGGTGTTTTTTTCAGTATGTCCCGTTTACCCAAGTGGTTCTCACTTCACGTTTGGAACCTAAAAGGGTCCCAGCCGCCTAATCTCGAGGGCGCCAGGGGATCAGATCACACTGAACTTTTTCTGCGTGACCATCCCATGCCGCGTGCGCTGCGAAAGAAAAAGTCATAGCTACCAGTATGGATACTGTATGGATACTGTATGGATACTGTATGGATACTGTATGGATACTGTATGGATACTGTATGGATACTGTATGGATACTGTATGTCCCTTAGGATCCTTAATGGATTTGAACATTTTTAATAACATGATTCATGTTCAATCCACCAAACCCATTTCACTACGTTGAACAACTCGCCCATTCTGCAACGCTGTCGCGACTGGACATACATAATACCTGTGCCGGGGACCCCAGGTTCACCCGACACACCCAAATGAAATGCAGAAGGATTGAAAAATGGTGGTGATTGTCGTGCAACCATTACCTGCTTGGTGAAGTCTGCGAACCAGTGACAGTTGGTTCAATCCATCTGCAGAAATCTGAACAAACTCACCCCAACTGACGTGCTGGTCACGTGCTGGTCACGTGATTCACGTGAGGCTGTTCTAAAACAGGCCCAGAAAAGCACCCAAGCCGCCCAAGCCACAACCAAATCCGTCATCTGAATCAGAGCCGTAGTCTCGTGTGCGCAAATGCTTGGGGCCATCAAAACGGCGATCAATGCACCTGCAAGATCCATGTTCGACCAAAACTGTTGGCATTTGCCGTGTTGTTTTCATGGCTGAAATCAGGCATCAAAACGCTATGTATATAGGTCAAACTGCAGGAACCAAAAGTGGGATGGCTAGCAGACATTCAGCTAATCTGTGCTCTGCGCTAGCCCTTTGGATCCATAAAATCCATAGCCACTGGCTATGTCCTCGTCGATGAAATCAGTGAAATCTCTCAGGTTTTGCTCCCAACACCCCAGATACGCGTCCGGGGAACTGACTTTACTTGGAAGGATCATCCCACTCAGCGAGGCTGGTGAGTTAGAAAAAACAGAACTATATACCCTCTGGTAAACATACAAAAAAACTATGGAAAGATCCACCATTTTTCATGGGAAAACTCACTATAAATGGCCATTTTCAATAGCTATGTTAAATTACCAGAGGGTAAGCCACTTGAAGGACTTGTTAAAACCAGCTACAACACTTACAAAACTAAGTGGGATGATCTATGATGATCTTCTCCTATGTGAAATGCCCATGAAATCCCCCATGCCTCCGCATCCTGTGCTTCTTCAGTGTGCAGGGGAAGGATTTCCAGGCACCAGCTGCCTCCAGCGCGGAGAGACGTCGCCGACCGTGGGTCAACGTTGAGGAAATGGATGTTGCGGACTTCTGCGCGAGCTGCGCTAAAAGCTGGGGCTCACCTGAGGCTTGAAATTGTGCAGCACAAGCAAAATCAAGGGGCGTCATGGGGGGAAACGCTGCAGGAATATATACATAATATACATAATATATACTCGTAATACATATTATGTATACATCTTGTGTAGTTTGATTTTGCCAAGAATAGCTACTTGAGGTTGAGACGCCCAGAAGATGGAGGGTGTAACAAGATATCACAAGTATCTATTACGAATGGAACCAATGCAAACGGATACACATGGAGATATCAACGAGCAATTGGGTCAACATTGATTCGAGTGAGGCTGAACCACCTCTGAAAAATTGCCAACAAAAACATTGGCGAGAAGCTCATCCCAATTCTAGGGATGGAAAAGAAAAAAAACACCACTGAAAGCCCAGCGTTGTCACTTTCATGAGGCACTTCTGGATGGCTCACACCATTGTCATGCGCATCTTTCAGCATCTGATTCAAGCTCCCATCTGCGACCTGGCTGTCGCTGGCTGCACGAGCCAGCAGTAGCGGCCAAACGATCTGCAGCATGTCTTCGACGCTGGTCAGGGATTCGCCATTGATCAGTTCCACCTGGGTCAATGGGGGATTGGGGGATCCCCATATGATTCAAAAGGCCATGTTAATGGGGAAAAATGGGAAGGTTGAACCAGTTGAACCAGTTGATTTACCCAATTTTCAGACAAACCCACCTCATGATCGGCATCTGACAGGGTCTCACGTGGACATCCACGGAAGGGGATGGCGTTGATGTTCAGCCACGTGTCATGGATGCACTTCAAAATCTCGTGCGCATGGCCGAAGCCAGCTCCAAGGCTGGTTGCCGCCTTGATGACTTTCTGGACATGATCTCCACACTCGCTGAACCATTCCACCAGCATTTCACCGGTTTCTTCATAGGAGTCATGCCAGTCCATGTCCACGGTATGGGCCAGGCTCTTTACGTATTCATTCAAGGACTCTTTCACCTGGGTGCTGAAAAAACACGTGGGATCACGTGGGTATTGATGGAAACGCTCGAAACACCCTGAAACAGTCAACCAAATATATATATACCACAGCAAAATTATATGCATTTATACATTATAAATTACTATACTATAATATATATATATATATAAATAATATATATATATTATATAATATATATATATATATATTATATAATATATTCATTTACATGTGTTTTAGATTGTTTTAGTGTAATCCCTCATCCTTAGTGATCTTCCCCACCAAGTCACGGGTTCCACCGCCAGCAGTTCCTCTCCTTTCTCTGACAGTTTCTTTGCTCCCATGGCCTCTTTCCTGAGTCGCTTCGAGACGTTGCCTGGCGCATCCTGGCGCATCCAGTTGGTACCTTGACTTTTTACTCATCGACTTGGAGTTTAGCCATGCAAAAACATGGAAGTTTCACAAAAATGCTTGAGTGAACCACTCATAAATGTTCACCAGCAGGAAAAAACATGAGAATGGCTGGCATAAAACATGAAAATGCATGGCTGGCTGTACAATCACTAGTATTTTACCTGAAAGGTATGGGGAAATTATCCGCCATACGGAACTCAAGAATTGCGAGTTCATGCTCTTCCACCAAAGGAACATCACTTTTTTCATATGTTTTAAATTTGTTTTAAAAATACTTTTGCGGAACACAGTACCAGGACCATAGTTTTTGTTTTCAGGGGCGCAAGCGGTAAATCAGCATGACTGGCCACACAGAGTTTGGTCATTTCGAACCTGAAATGGGAGTACCCCCATAGCTGGATGGTTTATTTCATGGAAAATCCTACTAAAATGGATGCTTTGGGGGTAGCCCTATTTTTAGGAAACCACCTAATATAGCAACCCCCAAAAAAATGTCGAAAAGTAAAAAAATCCTCTGAAAATCATAGGGAAAACCGGGAAAATGGTCACCTTTTCATAGCCTTTCGATCTTTTTCGGTGACCGGGTCCTGGTTCGCTTTACGCTTCGGTGCCACGGTCTCCTTCTCCACAGGCATCCCATTGAACAACGCCGCTAACATTGGAGAGCTTTGCATGGCAAGGTCCCGCGCCTCTGCGAACGGCACCTGGCAGATCAGCCCACTTCGTGTCTTGGGGACAGGAACCATAACAGTTCATGTTTATTGGATTTTATTGGTAACTGATATGGTAACATCATAAAATTCAAAATGTATGGTTATTGAATCTGATATGGTAACATATTGGTAACATATTTAAATTCAAAATGATAATTGATCAATTTACACGATTGCCATTTCATGGTAGCCTTTGGAAGCGATTATTCCTAGACCTCTGGTCATCAAACATGGGTTAAACTCCACGAAAATACGTTGGTGATCAAAATGGCATCGCAGGTCAAAAGACCCACATTTGGATGGGGCAAAATCACATGTTGCATCAATAGGGGGGTAGACCTTTGGGAATCTCAGGCATTCATTTCTTCGTTTCGGGCAGATGCGTTTCGGAGGATTTCTGATGGATTTGAGGAACAATGACTGGAAATCGCGACAGAAAACAAAGAATGAGGCAATGCTTTGTCGAAATCGCCCATTCTGGGATTGATATGGCTCAAATCATTAGGAATCTAAGGTGGTTTCGTGGAAATTCTGGTGCCAGATTTACTGTAGATGACCAGCGGGTGACCAGCATGAAAAAGGAGATACCACCACCAAAAACACGGATTTAACTATAGAGTAACTAGAATAGCAATGCATAGCAATAGCATGTCATAGTTTTCCACATGGAAACATCGGACGGCGTAAGGTCGGGAAAAAAACACAAAACAAAACACGACCGTGGCTCTGTTTCCCACCTCGTTGCCGCACTTCCAGGCCACTTCGTCTTTGACACCGGGCGCCCTTGTGACACATCGAATAGTCTTGGCACTGGCCACGGGACTCTCCACCGTCTCCCAGGAACTGCCATTGGTCTTGCTGTAGCAGGATGGAGGCTTCTTCAGGTTCAACACCAGCTCCCACTCGTGCCCTTCATGCCCACAGTCTCGGCACTCCAAGGACTGCACATCCTCGAACTTCACCTTGAAGGCCGGACTTGGCGGAGTTGGTCAGGAAAAGAATATATGAACTTTAACATACTTACTACATCTTACTACTTACCAACAAGAATGCGACAAACCCTACTGTTTCTTTAAAGATTTATATACATTGCAAGAAATGGGGATGCGAATTCCTCAAACTCGTCGATCGCAAATCATGTATCTCGATCAGCCAAATCCCGTTTCGTTTGGCCGCGCCCACCTGGAAGGAATACAAGGGAGCCCGCGTTCTGGCCAGCAGCACCTCAAACAATGTTGGGATTTTCTCCCCCTCGGGCACGTTTTTCCTCTTCAGGATCTTGTTGATGTTGGCATGAGAACGATCAAGTTCCAGAGTTTCGAAGGAGAAACGCTTGTTGCCAAACCTAAGAGTTGATCTTTTGCAAGTTGGTGCCACGAATGTTTTCAGGGCCGATGAACCATTCAGAATCATCCTGGATGAAAATCGAACTCATCCTAAAAACAACCATTTTATAGGGAAAGTGTCTGAAAATGAGGCAACAACCAGCCATTTTTTCATCGGGAAAGTGGTAACCGGCCAATGGAATCCAATGGATCTGATGCCGGATTTTCAGACAAACCCAGAAATGGGGATGTGTCAAAACCAATAGTACCCCTTCTGTTCACATCAAAATAGCTGGGATTTATGGATGTGAATAACCCACTAAAAATGGTATAAAAATAGGTATTAATAGGTATTGATCCATACCCATTTCACCACCAGAAACATGATCTTTCCACACAGCAGGGTCTCATAGCGCGGGATCTTCTCAGGCTGCTGCCCCATCGGCCTGAGCTGGATTGGGGCTCCACTTGTGCCGGAACGAAACTTCCGGCGCCCCAGCTGGAGCTCCTGCAGGTTGAACCTGGCGAAAAACACAAAACACTTCGAGTCGCAAATTCTGGAGAGAAAATCCTCCCGTTTTTGGGATGTCGAAATTGAAATCTATAGAAACTGTACCAATCGTATCGCCAGGTTTGTTGGTTGTTTTGGGGAACATACAAAAGACATGAGAAAATCGGTCGCCAGAGGAACTGCACTGGTGCGGGCGCATTCTCTTTTGGCCGTGGCATCGAGATCTGACGATATCTCGAGGAGTGGCTTGAACTGTATGGCTTCACTGGAACGAAGCTTTGTTGTGGAGCTCACAGCAATACGGGGCTCCCAAGAAAGATAGAAAAAAAGGAATCCCTGGGAATTTGGATGATGAAATTGTATGAACTTGACATAGTTGTTCCATGTTGTTCCATATTTTTGTTGGTTATTCCTTTTTTCTAAGTGTGGAGCAAGTGGGTCCAACAGACGTTGGGAAGCGAAGCTTGGTCGCAGGAGTTCAGGCCCAGGCGTGGAGGCCTCGAAGCCCCTCAGCGCTCCACTGGAGCCTGATGGGGGGGGGTACTGAAAGTGGCTTTGAAAATGGTAAATACAAAATGAAGATCGACGAATATCAATTGACATTGATCCGTATCAAGTAACATGGAAAGCGGATTCCTCCATGGCGTCCATGATCTTTCACAGAGAATAACATCCTCGAAAAGACTTAGGCACACTCCTATGAAAAATACGAAGCACAAATCGTGATTGACCAATTAGCCACTGGAATTTAGTGTATGCTGTACACTTTTGAACAACCCCAGGTCTAAACACAAACAGCATGGTGACTTTTGGATGTCAGGAATGACTGATCATCTCCCCGTTTGACATTCTGACAAGATTCTTCTTGTGCAAGCATCAGTCACCCAAGAGAAGAAAGGTTTAAATCCAAAAAAAACTAGGGAGTACATGACCCTCGGATCCAAATCGGATACAAACATCATTAAAATAAATCCGTGAATTGCAGTGCTAAAACCCCAGAAAACAACAGCCATTTCCCCACATGTCCCACATGTCCCAGCCTTGGGCCGCAAATCTTTGGCGTTCAAACGCTGCGCCTGGTGACCAAAACCGATGTCACTCACCTGACCTGAACTTGATCCTGGTTTATTGCGAACACCATCGAACGTTGATGATATCACTGCTGTCGGTGAATGTCCATACATGTCCATGTTTTTGATCATTCGATCCTCAAAAGTGAAATCCCCATCCATTTCGACCTGCTTGATTCGCTTGGGCGAAATGTCGACGCCGATGGCGTCGAGACCAAACCTTGGTGAAGTTACACGTCAAACCATCACCACGTTGATGTTCCAGGAATCTTCCCCAAACATGATGAAACAAACATATTTAATTATATATGTAACATTGTATATATCATAATATATTAAATATTGTATCTTCACCAACCAGACATATACATTGGTAATATAAGTAATATACATGTATGTCTGGTTCTTTGGGGATAAGGGTAACGATTGGCATCGAGTAGGCATTGCTCACCATGTGCTGGACTTCTCAAATGCTTCGTGTTTACAGGCTATTTCTCACTTACCCTCTGGTGAACTAACATAGCAATTGAAAATGGCCCAGTCGAAATAGTGGATTTTCCCATGAAAAATTGTGGATCTTTCCATAGCTTTTTGTATGTTTACCAGAGGCTACTTCTGTAAATTCGATTTGCATCTGCCCCAATCGAAGCAGATTGGAATCTTTTCCCAGCTGAACAAATGGAACCTGGATCCAACAGCAAAACATCTGAAGGGAACCGGAGTTGGAGCATGAAACCACTTCGGATGGTTTGGGTATGTTTGGGTCAAATGTCGGTAGCCAAAAATCACATGGTTCATTCAATGTTCATTCTTCATGGTTTAAGTTGAGTACCCTCTGGTAATTTAACATAGCTATAGAAAGATCCACCATGCTATTAATGGGTAAATCCACTATTTCGACTGGGCCATTTTCAATAGCTTTTTGTATGTTTACCAGAGGGTATCCCTACCTTAAAAATCCATCAAAATCTGTCAGTCTCCGTGGGCAGCCACTGAACATCGATCGGCGGAGCTCGGCGGTCGCTGGGTCTGCCGAGCTCATTGGCCACCGCCAGTACCGTGCCCGCCCCGCAGAAGGGATCGATCACCGTGTGCAGTCCTGGCGGGCGACGACGGCAGTCCTGGCCTGGCCAAAAATGGAATCCACAGATAGTAAGGTCATGGAAGGTCATTGATAAACAGATCATAAGGTCATTGAAGTCATTGAACAGATCATTGATGAACTTTCGGGGTCGTCGAAGTTTAACTAGAGTGGATCAACTGATGCCACATGTCATTCTAGGGTAAAATTGTTGGCACCAAACGCGTGCGATGCTTGCACCAAACATTGTAGATATATGATCTACAAGACTGGATATAACCTACAAGAGTGGATGTTTCAAACTGAATCTGACGAACAATGATGACCTCCACCCACTTGGGTATCACTGGGTCGATTTTCGAGGCAAACTTTCTATGAAACCAACAGGTGTCAGGGTACCCCCCTATAGTACCACTATATGGTTGTTATGTCGCTGGATATAAAACCTTCATTGATTCATTGTTGTTGATGTTGTTTGAATCACCATTCCATAACCATGTGATTAGGATTAGGACCTATTGTGTTTTATAGAATTGGGATTACCCTCTAGAGTAAACTAACATAACTATGGAAAATCACCATTTTCAATGGGTAAATCCACTATGAATGGGCCATTTTCAATGGCTATCTGGGCTATGTTTGTGGCAGTGGCATCCCCTGGTCGATTCGGTCAGGACTCCCGGAACTCCGGACTCCTGGCAATCGTCGTGTGGCCCACTTCAGCACTGCCATGGTGGCGTTGAGGCCCATACCTGGCCCGTTGCTTTGGAGCCAATGAGCTGAGGGAGCCGTTGAGATTTTACCATTTTACCCAGCAAAAATATGGGTTTAGTGTCGGACTTCAGCTTGGGAAAATGTCGGTAAATGTGGGCAAATTTGGGGAGGTGGACCCGAAATGTGGACTTAAGCTCCAGAAAAAGAGAAGACTACAAGACAAAACTACAAGAATCTGTGGATCCAAGGGGCTTTAAACTTGACCCATTATGCCCATTTCAAGGCTACATAATTTTAAGCCATCCCCAGCCAGCTTTGATGGCAAAAATGTGAATCTCTGCCCAAAAAAAAAAAGCAGACTTCCAGACTTCCAGAACATGCCAGGCCCACAACATGCTCCTTTCCTCAGGCTGGGCTTGGGGCCCCTCTCCAGCACATCAGGAATGGTACTCCCCAAATCCACCACCTCATCGTCCGGGCCCTGGCAGCCCACTCTCGCCACCTCTGGGGGCCCCTTGGCGAAGCAGAGAAGGTGGGTGAACTGCACGGCGTTCCACGTGGGTTGATCGATGGTGCCGAAGTGGACGATCTTGTGCCACTTCAGCCGCACCTGGGCTGGACCACTGACTCTACGAGTCAAAATTCGAAGGGCGCTGGGAAATTCAAAGCTCCTTTCATCTCGTTTCAGCCATTGTTTGGGGCACCCAAGAATTGATGCATCCCATAGCCATCTTCCAGCCAAGCCCGCCTGTGGAACTTCCTGCGCCGCCTTCAGCACCAAAAACGCCTTGCTCACCTGGCCCTTCTCCGCCAGCCTTACGTCGGTCTGATAGAAGACCGCCACGCCATTCAGCGGCAGGGCGGCCAAAATCTGCCGCACCGCCTGGGCCAGGACAGCCAGGACGAGGGCCACGACTTCAAGTACTTCAAGGGGTTCCGGGTTCAGAGTTAGGCTGGTATACCGCTAAACTTGGGTAGATTTATGGTAGATATATGTCAAGAATTCGCCACAATCTCTGTATTTTGGTCTCAGATTTTGACCCCCACGAGCCATTTGCCAAATGGCCACTGGCCATCCAGCCATGCCCCAGCTCGCCAGCCCCTTTGCCACTTACACTTCCCAAAATAAAGGGTTCCCAAAAGCAAAACTCCATGAAAAGATCTCGAACTTGAAAACTGTGAGAACAACAACATGACTATAACTTACTTGTTACGGTACTTATTGCTTATTACGACTATCATTACTTCTGCTATTATTTCTATTACTAGCATCATTATTACCATTTCACAAGTTGTCATAGCATTGACTTTACCATTAATGTTGCAGTACTAGTATGTACTAGTGCCATTAAAATGAAATCAGGATACAGTCTGATATCAGGAATTATCATTCTATAACCATTATCATGTGGAGGCTTCTAAAAAAAAATGGTGGATAGTGGATCCCCCGAATCCATCCATTTTATTCTCGGATTTTCCATTTTTTCAACCATCTAGCTATTGGGGTGCCCCCATTGATGGAAACCCCCAGTCATTATGGTTGGTTCCTCTCTTTTTGGCGCCGGACGAGTAGTACCGCCTTCATGAAGAACTGCTCCCAATCTTCGAAGCGGGGTCCGAGGAACTCCACCACTTCCGACATGTCGGGGAGTGAGGTGAAGACCATGGCCCCAAAGGGGAAACTCTGCATCTCATCTATCCACCTGAGGCTTCGCTTGGAAGTTTGTATTTTCTGTTGGAAATGTCGCCAACTCCTGAAAATTCCAGTCATTTGTTGAGGATAGTTGAGCTCCCAAACCAAGACCCACGATTCCACCAAGATAGCTGAATCAACATGAGGAAGACTAGCTGTAAAGCACAAAATCTGCTGCGCAAATACCAGTTTTTGTGACAACAAAAATGGATTTGCTGGATGAAAATACAGTTGATCCATATATATATATATATTGGAGGGAGCAAACCAGGCTGGAAATTCATGGAGGTAGCAACATAGACTACTTCTGTTCCCAGAGAAGGTGGACGGAAAATTCAAGGACCAGGACCAGTGGCCTTTGTTGGTATATCCCAGGCTATCAACTCCATGGATCAGCCAAGCCGCTTTAGGGCGTCTTCGCAGATGATTTCTCTTCTGCCCTTCCTTTTGCCCTTCATCTTTGGGTCTGCGGCACTTCCCCCAAAAAGGTTGATCCAACCGTTCAAAAAAACATCCCACTGTTTTTACTGAAGTAGACGAATTTTCCAGCTTTTTGGGCATCTCCTATCTTTTGCTTGCCACAAACGGGTAGGGCCGGCACTCGGTGTCGGATTTTCTTTCCGCGATGTTCATTCTTTGCTTTTGGTGCACTATCATATATTTCTCCTTGAATGACCAATGGCCGAACCCTTCCACGAATTCCGACGGTCAATCAGCACCGGTTGGCTGGTTGAAAAAAAAAACACAAATTCAGACATGTTGAGTAAGAAATGGTCGAAACCATTAAAGGTACTAAAGGAGAGGTGCAGTATATGTTTGATCCCCATTGACGGTTAAACCAGGTGCTTCTGCCTGAGCGATCTTTTGGCTCCTTCTCCCCTTCGGCTCGACGTTGAGCGACAGTGAGGGACAGAAAGTTGGGGGAAGCAATGGGGAAATATTGCCACGTTTGATGAGGGTAAATCAGGTCGTAGATGATACTGGCCATTCATTGTACGAGCGAGGCATGATATTTGGATTGTTGTTTTGGGGTCTGCAATCCAGCTGGCCTCCAGGCGGGTGGAAAAGTTTCCATTGGGATGAGAAATATGGTGGAGATACCCCCATTTTCGGACAGACCTTGTTGATTCCTTCCTCTACAGGCCAACAGAGATTATGAAGCCTGGCGCCTGGGGCGACCCGAAAAGCATTCTACACAAGCGTGAGCGCAGGAAATGCATAGCGTCCCAAAAAAATGTTCCAGAAAACCATGAACGAAAAATTGGGAAAAAACGGAAACCAAAAGTTAGAATTAGAACTTCCAAAAAAAACAACGTGAAAAATCCCAGGAATCCCAGCAGACACATCTCCTTTCCAGACCGGCCTTCGACAGAGAGCGACCTGCCCATGGTGAGCCCATGGCCCCGAGGACACTATAAAGGCGAAATCCTGCCAGTAGATGGTACCCGGCCTGGTAAACGTTTACAAAAAGCGAACTGGAAAGATCCACCATTTTTCATGGGAAAATCCACTATTTCGACTGGGTCATTTTCAATAGCTATTTTGACATAACCAGATGGTACACATCCTGCTAGAATCCCATGACTTTCCGTGTTTAGTGAGAAGTTGCCAACTGGTGCAGGATTTCGCAACCATCCACTGTGTTTGAGGGGATAACTTTCGTAGAAACCACATGACGCTGCCACCCATCAGCTCCCAACGTTGGTTGAAGCAAAACTCTATGGCAAAACACCAAAGAGTTGGATTGAAAGGAAACCGTGGTTTTCCCTCAAAAACAACCAGCAGCTTTTGTTGAGTTCCACCCCTATGATTTTGGTCGATTCATATTTCTGCATGCCGACAACCCGCCTTTGCTCGGTCTTCTTATCTGGCATACCCCCATGCAACAACTGTTATGATGATAACAACCCATCACGTCTTTAGAAAAAAAAATGCGTCCCAATACCCAACACCCAGGGTCTTAATTATAAACTAGACATGTAATGATACCATCTGGTTATTTAACATAGCCATGGAAAGATCCACCATGCTATTAAGAACGGTAAACCATCTATTTCGATGAGGGCCATCTATACATACCATGGCTATGTTAGTCATAATCAGAGGGTATACCCTCTGGTAATTTAACATAGCTATTGAAAATGATCATTTATAGTGGATTTTCACATTGAAAATGGTGATTTTCCATAGTTATGTTAGTCATAATCAGAGGGTATATCCACCATCAATTCCATCAACCCGGGGTATAAACCAACTGACCTATCAAGGCCACGTCTAAGGGGATGGTTCCCCAATCCCAACCCTCATTCGTGACGTCGAAGCGGCGTATGGTCGTTATAATTTATCAAGACGATATCGATATCCCATTAAGTTATATTATAAATAGTTGTAAAGGATATCATATTGTATCCCATAATAAATGTTATAAATAATTGTTATTATGGGATATCCCCAATAAAGACCTTTCAGTTATATCATATTGTATCCCATTATATCCCCATCAAATAGTTGGTTCTATTTATCAAGATCATATCCCTCATTTAATGCCAAGTCTCCATCTTGATTCTATCCCGTATCCCAAAAAAGTCGGCAAAAACTCCATTGTTTGTTGCTTATATACTTATATTCCCCTCTTGTAATTTAGCTGCGGCAAATGACCAAATTAATCAGTAAATCATGATTTTGATCAGATAGCAATGGGAAAATCCATAGCTATGTCAGCTATAAACAGGGAATATCCCCATGATACCACCACTTTTTACCCTCTGGTAATTTAACATAGCTATTGAAAATGGGCCATTTATAGTTGATTTACCTATTACCCTCCGGTAAATTAACATAGACCCTGGCAGATAGGGGTTGAAAGACTGGTTTCCACTCAAAATGGCTTATTTTCAGGGTCAACAAGTTAATTTACCAGAGGGTAAAGATGGTGATTTTCCGATTTTCCATAGCTATGTAAACGTTTACCAGAGGGTAAATCTCCATCAAACACCATTAAACCACCATTAAACCACCATTAAACCACCATTTACCAGAGGCTATGTGCCTCCAAATCTCCGCCTCCTTGGCCCCGTGGCTCGCGCCAGGCAGAAGCCACCCAGGGCACCAAGCCCGGCCGCGGCCAGCAGCCACCTGGCGAGCTTTGAACAGTGACCTGCTTGGTCAATCCGATTCCCTGCAAGGAGCTCATCATATGTTTTAACATATCTCTAAACGACAAAATATGTGTGTATATATATATACAGTAATACATATATATATAGAGTAGTAGGTACTCGTCTACCTACGCGCATCCCACTTAGCAAGTGGCGTAAAATCGGGATATGCCATTTAAAAAAAGAACTTGTGGTATAACCCATTTACTAAGTGGTTCCCTAATTCGTTCCCAATCCTTCACCCCATGGCCAGCCCCATGGCCAGCCCCATCGCTGCCCATCCCTTTTTGAAACCATTGATGCGTCCAGTGCCGAATCTGCCCCATCAGCTCGGCTATGTGACCACCCAGCACCTGGTGAAAGCCCATGGTTTCACATAGGAAAATGGGGGATGAATATTACTGGGAAACATTTCAATATCATGAAAGTTTCAAGACTTGGTATATGTGGTATATCAGCATTCAGAATATCATCGTTTTTTCCAAGAATGCTTTCACAAATATACCATCTGGTTATTTAACATAGCCATGGTATAAATGGCCCATTGATAGATGGTTTACCTATTAAAAATTGTTATTTTCCATGGCAAACTGTTAAATAACCAGATGGTAATTGGTTTATCATCAAAGAGGACAGGATCCAAAAACCATCCCAACTCTGCTGCGCCGGGCGCTTGGATAACTAGGATGCCCAGTCTGACTTCCCAGCCCAGTTTCATCGAGGGAAATGGTACTCTCGTGACCAAACTTATGTCTCCAGTTGATCAGAGGGAGCACCTCCACCGGGTATATTGTCAAGTTATGTTTACTGTAAGGTTTAAAGTGACAAGCTGTCTATCAACAGCAGAGACGTCGTCAAGAAGAAGTGACAACAGTATCAGTGATTCTCAAGAGCGTTTTTCCAAGCAGCAAACAGCAAAAAATAACGAATGGGACACTAAATTCACTGCTTCGAATTGTTTCCACATCAAGAATGTCTTTCATAGACCAATAATAAAGACGATTTGATCTAAAACCCTGTTAAACAGGCAATGTCAAAAAATGAACTGACAAGGATTGTGGAGGTTCTTTCAGGGTGGCCGCAGGCCGAAAAACCGCGGGCCACCGTACCTTGTCACAGGCATCGACTGCGATGCCATAGTTGAGGATGTTCGGAAGGAGTTGCAACTGCATCATCGCCTCAGCGGAGAAAGTGATGGATTTGCAACACATGATGTTTGGCCATGATTTGCTACGAACAGTATTACCATCATTGTTGTTATCTTTATTTCGCATGATCAATGCAAACTCTGAAGCAAGTATCATAAATTGTCATTTGCTGTTCGAGCGTTGTTGTCGTGATCTATCTGAACTGTCTCTGACTCTTATGATAAATAATAAGATGTATATATTATAGTTATATATAATATGTATAGTAACTAATAGTTCAAAAATGATGATCATGATCATAAACATAAACATAATTCATCATCATCATCATCATCATGACCATCCACCTCCTTCCGCCCTCACCTCTAACAGCTCCAGCGTTTCCTTCCACTGCACAGCCGTTCCCTCCAAAGAACTCAGCGCAGCGTTGTAGACCAGGTCCTAAGTTTGCCGCGCAGCGTTGGGATATCCCAACGAACACATGCAAAATGGGATATGGCCGTTACGTGTACCCAGCTGGAAATCCAGACATCATGGGGATATGGAGGTTGGTTTGATGACCATCCCCAAATGGATGAGTAAGTCGCCTGTTTTCATGGGAAACATGGATTAAAATGGGGAAACAGACAGACCCTCGATCACTGGGAATATAACGGATTGTACCGGGAATATCATACGATGTCTGGATAAAGCATAGAGATGTTGAGTGGCCACTGGAAACGTGGAACCAAGAAAAACACCTTGATGTTTCTTGGAGAATGACCCAGACATTGGGATTTTGAAGGGCAAAATGGGCATGTCTCATGGCAGACACAGCAAATAATATTCGGAGATGGCTATGGGTAAAGTCACTGGAGTACCTGTCCGGACCCACTGCTAAGCAGGGGTTCAATAATTTTGACCCACACCCACTGGTGGTTTCCAAACCCCTTCTGAAAAGTACTCATCCCAACTTTCTCCATCCCAATCTGAAGGACCAATCTGAAGAGTGGGGACAGAAGCAACATACATTCAATCATCTAAAGGAGATATGACAGGAAGCCACAAAATACTTGTGCCATGAAGATTTGAATCCACAGCCATTGGTGTCTGAAACAATGGGTCACAGTTGCATGCCCTTGGCTTCTTGTTCAAGGTGAATATCATCGGAAAAAATGCGATCAATTGCAGGGCGGATTGATCCATGGAATCCATGGCCCTTGATACGTCCAGGTTCAAAATGGTTCAAACATAATTCAAAAATGCTACCCTCTGGTAAACTGTCACATAACTATGAAAAATCACCATTTTCAATGGGTAAATCCACTATTTCTATGGCCATTTTCAATAGCTATTTTGACATAACCAGAGGGTAAACCATTCCAAATCTGTCCATCCTCACAAGCCCCTGAGCTCCAGACTGATGCTGGAAAACCTCCAAAAGATGTGAGGATTGGCAGATGGATGGGGAGATTGGAACATCTCAGATTTGGGGATGGGTCAAAACCAGGTACCCCTTCTGTTCACATCAAAATAGCTGGTAAATGGATGTGAATAACCCACTAAAAATGGTATAAAAATAGGTATTGATCCATACCCATTTACATGCGCAGCACCGAAATCTAGAAAACCACCATCCACTGGAAAAAAACTCAGGAGAGTAAATTCACAAGGCTTCATGGATAGTGAAATCATCATCCACATGGGGTTGTCCAAGAAGCCCAAGCTGTCAGATGTTCAGCCTACCCAGCTTGAAATGTGGAGCTCCAACTAGTCCTCAGCAATTCTTGTTCCTCGCATCATCATTTGTGTCCTGGTTCACCCCTCATTTGCTTCTTCATCTACACCCTCCTCCCGCTTGCTCCAAACACTTCGGCAGGCATCCTCCACGCACTGATGAAGTTTACAATCAAAAACCACCGCTTTTCTAATGGAATTCCCATGAATCCCAGCCAAATATGGAGGGAAAAAACGGCAAAAAACCCTCGAAGTAAAGCCTCAAATCTAGGTGTTATATCCCAACTTATAGGGGTTTTGAACCATAGTTATACCCATTAATAATCCCTGGCCCTGGCCCCAACCATTGCCCGCCTCTCTGTGCAAGCAACCACAGCGCCTTTCGCCACTGGCGCCCCAGCGCACAGCCGCTCAGCGCGCTGCCACGGCTGACGGCGTCAGCGCGAAGCACCAAGTGGTGCAGAGACTCGAAGAGCTGCAGGGCATGGGGCCACCTGGCCGAGATCGTAGCTAGTAAAGGGACGATATATGATGATATATGTCGTCCATTATAGATATCCCATAGATGTATATAACTTATATACACATATGGGATATCTATGAATCATGGATTGCATATATGATATTGGTATCTTAATGGTATCTCTATATACATATTTATAGATATGGTGTCCCATATGCAATGCCATTGTAGATGCAGTGCAAATGGAGCACTGGTTCCTGAACCAATCATGCGAAAATCCCGTGCTACTGCCAACATGAAACCTCTCGAAATGGGTTTGCGGCGAGTTTGTCTGAAAATGGTAAAGACACCCCCCAAAATGCGCCAGGATTTCGAGGAAAAAATGATGATTCACCAGTCAATAAACTTAGGTTTACCCTCTGGTAAATTAACATAACTATGGAAAATCACCATTTTCAATGGGTAAATCCACTATTTCTATGGCCATTTTCAATAGCTATTTTGACATAACCAGAGGGTAATTTTTTGGGAAATCTGAACAGCCTTCGGAGTTTCGCACCTGGAAGCGGCACCACAGGCACTCTGGGCAGCATTGCAGGAGATCACATCAATCTTCACCAGGCCTTTCGCAAGCGCCAACAGCTCCAAGGCCTGCAGGCAGGCTTGACACGGAAATGTGGTCCATGGGTTTGGAGGGGCCCCGCTAGACCTGGGATAGTGTGACTAGTGTGGGATTCCCGGAACGTCTTGGGGATTCTTCAAATGCCATGAAGAATCAGAGGTTTCTGTTAGTATCAAACAATTTGTTTTTGGTCGTCATTCTAAAGAAAGTCATACAATGACAATGACACTACAGATCAATTGCTCTCCAGCAAAAACGGCAATGGGAATTCCACATGTTCAGTGGGAAATGAATCCACCAAGACATAGTGTTCTTAGCATGTTTAGCTTACTTGAGTCTACTCAAAAATCACTAGATACATTACTTTAAATCCTTCCCATCTTCCAAAGTGCCGGGTCGCTCCATCTACAGGAATGCTGTCAAACCTGGTGTGCCTTGTCAGAGAGTAAAAAAACACAGAAACCTCTGAAACCCATGGCTTGGTGACTTACGCCTTCTACAGGTGGCTCAATGTGATTTTCAAATGCAACATAATGCAACTGCAGTTGCCCCAGTTCTCCAACAAAAAACATCCCTAACAGGGGTTGCTTATGCACCTTAGCCTGGAGCCAAGGATTTAAGCCAAGATTTGGGATAGAATCCAGCTGGTCTGAGACCAAAGGGCCCTGGATAGAATCCCTGGCTTGACCCCACGGTAAAAAC